>Ga0207715_100079_pt1 | contig 93111 bp, 89 predicted proteins | sample A23M3SouthBayCA_FD_187732 | JGI IMG/M metagenome (GOLD analysis project Ga0207715, IMG submission 187732) | Aerobic enrichment media from Eden Landing Ponds, California, USA - A23 M3 (SPAdes) | ecosystem: Environmental > Aquatic > Marine > Unclassified | place: USA: Emeryville, California... | reverse complement strand
CACCTCCGCATCTCCCGACGTCTTCGAATCCGTCCGCTTGCTCGCAATCGCGTCGATCTCGTCGATGAAGATGATCGACGGCTCGTGGTCCTCCGCCAGCTGGAACAGGTCACGCACTAACCGCGCGCCCTCCCCGATGAACTTATGCACGAGTTCGCTGCCGGCCATCTTGATGAACGTCGCGTCCGTGCGATTGGCTACCGCCTTCGCCAACATCGTCTTCCCCGTCCCCGGCGGCCCGTGCAAGAGTACCCCCGCCGGCGGCTCGATCCCCACCGTCTCGAACTTCTCCGGGTGCTCCAGCGGGATCTCCACCGCCTCTCGCACGTCACGAATCTGCTCCTCCAACCCACCGATGTCCTCGTAGGCCACGTCCGGACTTCGGTCGATCTGCATCGCCTGCGCCCGCACGTCCGTCTCGTCGTCGAGCTGCTTGACGATGGAGAGGGAGTTGTTCACCGCGACGCGGTCGCCGGGCTCTAAGTCCTCGTAGAGGTCGTCGGTGACCTCGGTGACGGCCTCCTGGTTGTTCCCGTGCTGCTTGATGATCACGCCCTCGGGCGAGAGTTCCTGGACCGTCGCGACGAACAGCGGGGACTGCTTGAGCTTCTTGTTCTCGTGGGTGAGCCGTTCGAGCTTCTGCTGGTACTTGTTGTTCTCGGCGTTGGCGTCCAGCAGCTTATCGCGCATCTCCTCGTTCTGGGAGTGCAGGACGTCCAGCCGCTCCTTCAGCGCCTCTATCTTCTCGTTCACCGACGCGTCCTGGTCGTAGGGGAGATCAACGTCATCTACCGCATCGGTCATTGGAGGCGCCTAGGGGGGCGCCCGATAAGAGGCTTCGGGAGGGTGAATTGACAGGACTGTCCGACGACGCCGGGAAACGGAGTATTCCTTATGGTAATAAATAGATACCAGAAATATTAATACTGTGTATTCCTTCGATCCGGGCATGCCCGACCGAGACACCGACGACAGCGGCACAGAGGCACGGCTGCGCGAGCTCCCACCGAGCGCGAAGCTCGTCTACAAAGTGCTCGAGTACGACGGCTCGCTGACCCAGGGCCAGCTCGCCGACGAGACGCTCCTCCCCCCGCGGACGGTCCGGTACGCGACCGGGCGGCTCGAGGAAGCGGGCGTCGTCGACTCGCGCTTCTCCTTCACTGACGCCCGGAAACGGCTCTACTCCATCCGGGCCGAGCCGGCCACTTCCAGTCCACTCTCCGAACCGCTTTAGGCGTCGCCAGCCAAGCCCCGGCCATGACGCGGGTGATCCACACGGGCGACACCCACCTCGGGTATCGCCAGTATCACTCGCCCGAGCGTCGTCAGGACTTCCTCGACGCGTTCCGACAGATCGTCGAGGACGCCATCGCCGAGGACGTGGACGCGGTCGTCCACGCCGGCGACCTCTTCCACGACCGCTCGCCCGCACTCGCCGACGTCCACGGCGCCATCCACGTCCTCCGGGAGCTCCGGGACGCCGACATCCCGTTCCTCGCGGTCGTCGGCAACCACGAGCGCACCCGGGAGGGCCAATGGATCGACCTCTTCGCGACGCTCGGGCTCGCGACCCGACTCGACGAGACCCCGACGGTCGTCGGCGACGTCGCGTTCTACGGCCTGGACTACGTCCCGCCCTCCCAGCGCGAGCGCATCGAGTACACCTTCGAGGACCACGAGGCGTCCTTCGCAGCGCTCGTCGCCCACGGCCCCTTCGACCCGTTCGTGCCCGAGGTGAGGACCGACCGGTGGGACCTGCCGGCGGTGCTCGCTGAGGCGACGGTGGAGTTTGACGCCGCGCTGCTTGGCGACGACCACACCCCCGACACCCAGGAGATCGACGGCACCTGGGCGACCTACTGCGGCTCGACCGAGCGCACCGACGCGTCCGAACGCGCCGACCGCGGCTACAACATCGTCGAGTTCGACGAGGACGTCCGGATCAGCCGCCGCGGACTCGACACCCGCCGCTTCGTCCTCGCCGATCTGGAGCTCGCCTCGGGTGAGGGCATCGACCGAGTCCGCGAGCGACTCCGGGAGGAGAACCTCGAGGAGGCGGTCGTCGTGGTCCGGATCACCGGCGAGGGCGAGCCGGTAGCGCCGGCGCGGGTCGAGGAGTTCGCGGCCGAGCGCGGGGCGCTGGTCGCCCGGGTGAGCGACCGACGCGACATCGAGACCGCCGAGGAGACGCCCGAGGTCAGCTTCGCCGACCCCGACGAGGCCGTCCGGCAACGCGTCCGCCAGCTCGGCCTCTCGGCGGCCGCCGAGACCATCGACGAGACCGTCCGTGACGACGCCATCGCCGACGCTAACGTCAGAGATCGGGTCCGCGAGCGGATCGAGGCACTCATCGAGGAGGACCCGGCCGCACTCGAGCCCCACGAAATCGAAGCTGACGATCCACCTATCGACGAGGAGGATACGGCGGCGCCGGGGGCGGAACCCGAGCCGGGGGAGACGACGGCGGAGGCCGTGGACGAGCACCCCGTCGAGGAGGAGCCGACCGTCGTCGCGTCGACCGAGGGTTCGACCGAACCCGAGGATGGCGACGCCGAACAGACGGCGAGCGACGGCGCCACCACCATCGAGGACTTCCTGTGAGGCGCGAGTCGTGAGGTTCGACCGAGTCCGACTCCAGAACTTCAAGCCCTACGCCGACGCCGACGTCGACCTGGAGCCGGGCGTCACCATCATTCACGGGCCGAACGGCAGCGGGAAGTCGTCGCTGCTCGAGGCCTGCTTTTTCGCCCTCTACGGGACGACGCCACCGTTCGAGCGCACCCTCGAAGAGGTCGTCACCATCGGCGCCGAAGAGTCGGTGGTCGAGCTCTGGTTCGACCACGCCGGCGCGTCCTACCGGCTCCGCCGCGAGCTGCGCGCGACCGGCGATCGGGCCCAGACGTCGAGCTGCATCTTGGAGACGCCCGAGGGCACGATCGAAGGCGTCCAGGACGTCGAGGCCCACGTCCGGGACCTCCTCCGGATGGACGCCGAGGCGTTCGTCAACTGCGCCTACGTCCGGCAGGGCGAGATCAACAAGCTCATCGAGGCCAGCCCGACCGAGCGCCAGGACATGATCGACGGCCTCCTCCAGCTGGGCAAGCTCGAGGACTACCGAGAGCGGGCCTCCGAGGCCCGTCTCGCGGTGACGCGACTCCGCGAGCGCTGGGCCGATCGGCACGAGGACCGCGAGTCCCAGATCGTCGAGCTCGTGGACGAGGACTTGCCGACGCGACTGAACGACCTCGAGTCCGAGCTGAACGAGGTCGACGCCGACATCGAGCGGTTCGAGGAGAACCAGTCGGAGGCCGAAACGACACTCGCCGAGGCCGAAGAGACGCTCGAAGCCGTCACCGAGACGCGCGAGGCGCTCGCCGAGCTCGAGGAGAAGATCGGGGAGCTCCGCGAACAGATCACGGAGACCGAGGCAGAGCGCGAGGAGCTCGACGCGGAGATCGCCGACCACCGCGAGCGACTCGAGGTGCTCGCGGAGGACGTCGAGAAACGCCTCGAAGCGACCGAGGTGTCGGCGGCCGACCCGGACACCGTCGACGATCGGCGGCGCGAACTCGCGGAGGAGCGGGAGGCAGTCATCGACGAGCGGGAGAACCTGGTGGAGTCGCTCCAGGCGAGGAAGAACGAGGCGGAGACACAGACGGAGCGCGCCCAAGAGCTGGACGCCCGAGCCGACTCGAAGCGGGAGGCCGCCGAGGAGCGCGAGACCGAGGCCGAGGAATTCGAGGACGACGCCGAGGAGGTCAGGGAGACCATCGAGGGAATCGAGGACGAGATCGAGACGCACAGAGCCTCCTTCGAGGACACGCCGGTGGCCTTCGGCGAGGCCGAGGACCACCTGTCCACGCGTCGAACGGAACTCGAGGAGACTCGAGAGCGCGAAACCGAGGTCAGAGAGGAGCTGGCGACGGCCCGCTCGCGGGTCGAGGAGGCTGAGGCGCTCCTGGCGGAGGGGAAGTGCCCGGAGTGCGGCCAGCCCGTCGACGGGGCACCCCACGTCGAGTCGCTCGACGAGTACCGGGAGACGGTCGAGGAGCTGGAGGCAGCGCTCGAGACGGTCGAGGACGAACGGGACACCATCGAAGGGCGCATCGAAGACGTCGAGGCGCTCGTCGAGGCGGAGTCGGCCGTGGCCGACCTCGAGTCCCGGCGAGAGCTCGCCGAGGAACGCCTCGAGGACCGACAGGCGGACGCGGCGTCGGCGCGGGAGGACGCGGCCGAGCTCCGAGAGGAGGCCGACGAAATGGAGGCGGAGGCCGAGACGGCGAGGGAGGCGGCGGCGGACGCCCGGTCGGCAGTCGAGGAGCACCAAGGCGAGCTCGGCGCGCTCAACGGCCGAGACGGCGAGCTGAAGGAACGGATCGAGCGGTTCGACGAGCTGCGCGATCTGCTGGCAGAGCGAGAGCGCCTGCGGACGGCGGTCGAGAACCTTCGGGAGAAGCGCGAGCTGCTCGCAGACCGGAACGAGGACCGGCGCGAGACCCTCACCGAGCGCCGGGAACGGAAAGCCGACCTCGAGGAGTCGTTCGACGACGAGACGATCAAGTCGGCGCGGGAGGAGAAGGAGCGGGCCGAGGAGTACCTCGATGAGGTAGAGGGCAAGCTCGAGGACCTCGGTGAGCGTCGCGACGAGCTGGTCGGGGCCATCGACACGACCGAGGACCGGCTCGACCGGCTCGACGAGCTCCGCGAAGAGCGCGACGCCCTCTCCAGGCGGGTCGAGTCACTGCAATCACTGCTCGGCGAAGCGGAGACGCTAGAGGACATGTACGGCGACCTCAGGGGGGAGCTCCGCCAGCGGAACGTCGCCCGCTTGGAGGCGCTGCTGAACGAGACGTTCGACCTCGTTTACGGGAACGACGCATACGCCCGGATAGAGCTCTCCCCGTCCTACGAGCTGACCGTCTACCAGAAGGACGGCGAGCCGCTCGCGCCGGACCAGCTCTCCGGCGGCGAACGGGCGCTGTTCAACCTGGCCCTCCGGACGGCGATCTACCGGCTCTTGGGCGAGGGCATCGAGGGCGCGGCACCGATGCCGCCGCTCATCCTCGACGAGCCGACGGTGTTCCTCGACGCGGGACACGTCTCCCGGCTCGTCGACCTCGTCGAGTCGATGCGGGAGCTCGGCGTCGAGCAGATCGTGGTCGTCAGCCACGACGAGGACCTCGTGGGGGCGGCCGATGACCTCCTCGTGGTGGAGAAAAACCCGACGACGAACCGCTCGAGCGTCCGGCGGGCTCAGTCGACGCTCGCACCGTCGGACTGACGGATCCCGAGCGCCTGGCGGGCCGCGTCCGTGGCGTCGTAGCCACGGTGGCCGTCGACCGTCGTCTCGACGACGAGCCCTGCGGCCCGCAACTCCGAGGCGAGACCGAGAAGGTCGCTCTCGCAGAGGTCCGTCGCTTCGAGGAGCGCCCGGGCCGACCGCGGCTCGTGGGCTAAGGTGACGAGCAGGCCGAGCGACCGCTCAGTGAACCCCGCATCGAGGACGTCGCGAATGGACGGATCGACCGCATCGGCGGCCGTGAGCAGGGGGTCGACGCCGTCCCGGACCGTCAGCTCTTCGGTCGGGAGGTACCGCTCCTCGCCGGTCTGTGGGTCGCGGACGAGGCTCGAGTCCGTGGATCGCTTGAGGAGCAGGTGCCGTCGGCCCGTCACGTCCTCAACCACGCGCATGGGTGAAGATACGGCCTCGCGGGCATAGGGCTTCCTCTCAGTCCGGCCGAACGCGGCGGTAGCGCAGTACCGCGAAGACGCCCGCGGCGACGCCGACCGCGAGGAGCCCGGTGGCGAGCCAGAATCGCACCCAGAACACGAGGACGAGAACCCCGAGCGCGGTCGCGAGCAGCGCGACGTTGAGGGCGCCGACCAGGAGCCAGAACTGCCGGCGGAGCTCGGCGGTGGGCTGGGTCCCGTCGACGTCGGGCGCGGACACGCTTGCGGCGAGGGGGCCGGGCAATAAGAAGGCTGCCGCTCGACCGGCCGGTCCGGGTGGGCCTCCGTTCGACCACCCGACGTCGGCGGATGTCATTCCCGCGGACCCGCCCGACCGCGGGTATTTTACCGACCCCGAGCCAAGCCGCGAGCATATGGCACAGGGGGAGCTCTCCGACTACGGCGCGGAGGGCGAGGGGGACGGGGCTCGGCCCGACGAGGAGGCCCGCGCGATCGCCGGCGAAGGCGAGAACGGCTACGACGTCGTCGATATCGCCGACGTCAAGTTCCCCGACGCGTCGGGGGAACTCGACCTGGTCGTCGCCCAGGTCGACTACACGATCGTCGGCTCGGGTCCCGGCGAGCGACCAGTCATCCACGTCTTCGGTCGGACGGCCGACGGAGAAGCCGAACACGTCCGGGTGCATGGCTTCCGGCCCTACTTCTACGCGCCGACGGAGACCATCGACGTCGGGGACGTAGAGGAGATCGAGTCGGTCACCGGCTGGGAGGGCGGCTACGAGAGCATCCGCGGCGAATCACTGACGAAGATCTTCGGCCAGACGCCACGAGACGTGGGAGCGATCCGGGATCGCTTCGAGCATTACGAGGCGGACATCCTGTTCCCGAACCGGTTCATGATCGATAAGGACATCACCAGCGGGGTCAGCGTCCCGCTCCGCCGGGCCGACGACGGGTCCCTCGACGTCCCCCACGAGGAGGTCGAGGCGGTCGAGGCCGATGGCGACCTCCGGGTGAACACGTTCGACATCGAGGTCGACGACCGGCAGGGCTTCCCCGAAGACGGCGAGGAGCCCATCGTCTGCCTGACCTCCCACGACTCGGTTCGCGACGAGTACGTCGCCTGGCTCTACGAGGCGCCTGACGCCGAGGTGCCGGCGCCGGAGGCGATCGCCGATCACGAACCGCTCGTCGAGGCTGGGGAGATCGATATCCGCTCCTTCGACACGGAGGAGGCGATGCTCGCGGCGTTCATTGATTACGTCGACGAAACCGACCCCGACGTGATGACGGGGTGGAACTTCACGGACTTCGACGCACCCTACCTCATCGATCGCCTCCAACGCCTCGAATCGGACGGCCACGACTACGACCTCGACTACAATAGACTCTCCCGGGTCGGTGAGGTCTGGGAGAGCGACTGGCAGGGACCGAACGTGAAGGGCCGGGTGATGTTCGACCTGCTCTACGCCTACCAGCGCACGCAGTTCTCCGAGCTCGACTCCTACCGGCTTGACGCGGTCGCCGAGACGGAGCTCGGCGTCGGCAAGGAGCGCTACACCGGCGACATCGGCGACCTCTGGGAGCAAGAGCCCGAACGGCTGCTCGAGTACAACGTCCGCGACGTGGAGCTCTGCGTCGAGATCGATCGGAAGCAGGAGGTCATCCCGTTCTGGCGGGAGGTCGCCTCCTTCGTCGGGTGCGCCTTAGAGGATGCCACGACGCCTGGCGACGCGGTCGACATGTACGTCCTGCATAAGGCCCACGGGGAGTTCGCTCTGCCCTCGAAGGGGAGCCAGGAGGCCGAGGACTTCGAAGGCGGTGCCGTCTTCGATCCGATTACCGGCGTACGGGAGATGGTGAGCGTCCTCGACCTGGCCAGCCTCTACCCGATGGCGATGGTGACGATGAACGCCTCGCCGGAGACGAAGGTCGACCCGGACGCGTACGACGGGGAGACCTACGTCGCCCCGAACGGCCAGCACTTCCGGAAGGAGCCAGATGGCATCATGCGGGAGATGGTCGACGAGTTGCTCACCGAGCGGGAGGAGAAGAAGGCCCGCCGCGACGAGCACGAACCGGGGAGCGAGGCCTACGCACGGTTCGACCGGCAGCAAGCCTCTGTCAAGGTAATAATGAATTCCCTCTATGGGGTTTCGGGGTGGGAACGTTTCAGATTATATGATAGAGAGAACGCTGCAGCCGTCACTGCTACCGGCCGTGAAGTGATAGAGTTTACGGAGAAAGCATCGAATGAACTTGACAAAGAAGTCATATATGGTGACACAGATAGTGTCATGCTCGAGCTCGGCGGCCACGTCACCAAGGAGGCAGCCATCGATCAGTCCTTCGAGATCGAGGACCACATCAACGGCCGCTACGACGAGTTCGCCCGCGAGCAGTTGAACGCCGAGCAGCACCGCTTCCAGATCGAGTTCGAGAAGCTCTACCGGCGGTTCTTCCAGGCGGGCAAGAAGAAGCGCTACGCCGGGCACATCATCTGGAAGGAGGGCAATGACGTCGACGACATCGACATCACCGGCTTCGAATACAAGCGCTCGGACATCGCGCCGATCACGAAGGAGGTCCAGCAGCGCGTCATCGAGATGATCGTCCGCGGGGAGGACTTAGACGACGTCAAGGAGTACGTCCACGGCGTCATCGAGGGGTTTCAGGCCGGGGAGGTGTCACTCGACGACATCGCCATCCCGGGCGGCATCGGCAAGCGACTGGACGAGTACGACACCGACACGGCCCACGTCCGCGGGGCGAAGTACGCGAATCTGCTGCTCGGCACCAACTTCCAGCGCGGGAACAAGCCAAAGCGACTCTACCTGCAGAAGGTCCACCCGGCGTTCTTCCGCGACATCGAGACCGAGCACCAGGGCATCGACAACGATCCGCTCTACCTCGAGTTCAAACGCGACCCCGACGTCATCTGCTTCGAGTACGCTGATCAGGTCCCGGACGCCTTCGAGGTCGACTACGAGAAGATGCTCGAGAAGACCCTCCGCGGGCCGATCGCCCGCGTCCTCGAGGCGCTCGACATCTCCTGGGAAGAGGTTCGCGATGGCCAGGAACAGACTGGCCTCGAGAGCTTCTTATAGACCGTCGGCTCAGGCGTCCTCGGGCTCGTACGGTCGTGCGTCGTCGACCGACGGCGCCCCGATCGCGAGGACCCGCACCGGCGTGTCCGCGTCGTCCGGGTTGTAGGCTCGCTGGGGACTCCCGGGGTCGACGAACAGCGCCTGGTCGGCCTCGACGACGAAGTCGCCCTCCGGGGTCTCGACGTGGAGGGTGCCATCGAGCACGTAGAACACCTCCACCTGCTCGTCGTGGACGTGATACGCCAGTCCGGACATCTCGCCGGGGTCGAGCTCGTAGACGCGCAGCCCGAGCTTCGAGTCCTGGTAGTCGTACCCGGCCGCGACCGAGAGCGACCGAACGTCTGTCGGGCGGTCGTCCCACTGGCCCAGCTCCTCGGGGTCGACGAGGTGGTAGCCCATGGATCGATGCCCGTCGGCAGACACCATGAAAGTAGGTGGGACGTCGGGACGGCACCGGTTAGCCGCGCCCCGCTCGTCGCGCCCAGATCACGCCGATCACGACCCACAGCGCTACCGCGAAGAGCCCGTACCAGAGCAGGTAATCGCCTGGCTGCAATCCGGTGGGTTCCATGACCGCTTGGCTGGCCACGAAGCTCGCGTGCGCGAGCTGGGCGAGGAACAGGCTCTCCGTGTGTTCGTAGAGCCAGGCGATCAGGACCCGGTAGGCCGTGAGGGCGACGATCCAGAGCCCGATCCGGAGCGGCCAGTCCCCGGCGTAAGCCGTCGCGTTTCCCCAGTAGTCGGGAAGCGCGTGCCAGGCGCCCCAGAGCAGACCGAGCACCACTCCTGCAACCAACAGGCGGTGCCGGGAGCGGAGGGTCGGGAGGGCGTAGCCCGTCCACCCGAGCTCCTCGAAGAACGCGACGAACAGCCCGCCACCGACGGCGAGGGCGAGGATGGCGAGCCGGTCGTCGGCGGTGACGATCGCGGGCGCGAAGGTTGGAGAAACGCTCCAGAGCGCGCCGCCCACGACGAGGAGCGCGACTGGGGCCGTCAGCAGCCCGAGGACGTACCAGCGCGCCTCGAGGTGGACCCGACGCTGGCGGCGCCAGAGCACACGGAGCCCATCGGTCCCGCGAGTGTAGCCGACTAGGCCGAGCCCAGCCAGCACCGGCCCGGCGAGCTGGGCGAAGAGGACGGGGACGAACCGTGACCGGTCGGGCGGCACGGCCCCGGAGAGGCCAGCGGGCCCCACCACGGTGACGATGGCCGCCCACGAGACGATGTACGCCAGGGCGAAGTAGCCGACGAGCGGCCATGGGGAGGGCGGTTTCGATCCAGCCATGGTCCGTGCGACGGTACGTCGGTTGGTGGGGTAACCGTTCCCGAGCGTCCCTCGGCTGGGGAGTGGCCCAGTCGAGATTTCGGTTTCGGAAAGAATCGTTCACGAACGACCAATCGAATCGTCCGAACCCGAAAGGGTTAGAAGTCTGCCCGGCCTCCATTCCGATGATAGAAGCATGGCAACGCTCACGATCAGTGACCTGCGGGCGAGAGTGGCCGAGGAGGGCGGCGAGCGCATCCTCCGGGGGGTCGACCTCGAGGTCTCCTCCGGCGAGATCCACGCCCTTATGGGTCCGAACGGTAGCGGCAAGTCCACGCTGGCGAAGATCATCGCCGGCCACCCGGCCTACGAGGTGACCGGGGGCTCGGTCACGCTCACCCTGGAGGAGGGTGACTTCGGTGACCTCGACATCTCGGCAATCCCCGAGGAGCGCCGCGCGTGGGACCTCCTCGAACTCGAGCCGAACGAGCGTTCGGCACTGGGCGTCTTCCTCGGCTTCCAGTACCCGGCCGAGATCGAGGGTGTCACGATGACGAACTTCCTCCGGACGGCCCTCAACGCGAAGATCGACGAACGCGAGGACCTCCTGTTCGGCGAGGGCGACGAGGACGATGAGGACGAGGAGGCCGGCTACGACACCAGCCCGATGGAGGGGAACATCGAGGAGGGCGAGATCGGCGTCGCCGAGTTCCAGCAGCTCCTCTCCGCGAAGATGGAGCAGCTCGACATGGACGAGAAGTTCATGCAGCGCTACCTCAACGCGGGTTTCTCCGGCGGCGAGAAGAAGCAGAACGAGGTGCTGCAGGCCGCCATCCTGGAGCCCTCGATCGCCGTGCTCGACGAGATCGACTCGGGCCTCGACATCGACCGGCTCCAAGACGTCGCCCGGGGCATCAACGCCCTGCGCGACGAGCAGGGCACCGGGGTCCTCCAAATCACCCACTACCAGCGCATCCTCGACTACGTCACCCCGGACGTGGTCCACATCATGCTCGACGGCGAAGTCGTCATGGAAGGCGACGCCGACCTGGCCGTCGAGCTCGAGGAGAATGGGTACGACTGGATTCGCGAGGAGGTCTACGAGTCCGCGTGACGGAGCCGACGGATCCCCGATGCCACCGCGGTCGACGGGCCGCAGCCATCCGGCGTCCATACCCTGATAAGGCTTCGCACCCAACCCACACCCAACGAGACACACTATGAGTTCAGAACAAGACCACCTACGCGAGACCGACACCGAGGCCCGCTTCGAGTTCAAGAAGGAGGAGAAGTCCGCCTTCCGCTCGGAGAAGGGGCTCACGGAGGAGACCATCCGGGTCATCTCCGAGGACAAGGACGAGCCCGAGTGGATGCTCAACCGCCGGCTCCGGGCCTTAGAGCACTGGCAGAACATGCCGATGCCGACGGACTGGCCCGGCCAGCCCGACCTCTCTGAGGTCGACGTCAACGAGATCATCCCGTACATCCGTCCCGACATCGACGTCCGCGGCGGCGTCGACGACTGGGAGGACCTCCCCGAGGAGATCAAGGACACCTTCGATAAGCTCGGCATCCCCGAGGCCGAGAAGAACGCCCTCTCGGGCGTCGGCGCCCAGTACGAGTCCGAGATCGTCTACCAGAACATGAAGGAGCAGTGGGAGGAGAAGGGCGTCGTCTTCATGGACATGGACAAGGCGGTCCAGGAGCACCCCGAGATCGTCAAGGAGTACTTCATGACGAAGTGCGTGCCGCCCTCGGACAACAAGTTCGCCGCCCTCCACGGCGCCATCTGGTCGGGCGGCTCCTTCGTCTACGTGCCCGAGGACACCGTCGTCGAGATGCCCGTCCAGGCCTACTTCCGGATGAACTCCGAGGGGATGGGCCAGTTCGAGCACACCCTCATCGTCGCCGAAGAGGGCTCTGAGGTCCACTACATCGAGGGCTGTTCCGCCCCGAAGTACTCGAGTTTCAACCTCCACTCGGGCTGTGTCGAGGTGTTCGTCGGCGAAGACGCCCACGTCCAGTACTCGACCGTCCAGAACTGGTCGAAGAACACCTACAACCTGAACACGAAGCGCGCCATCGTCGAGGCCAACGGCACGATGGAGTGGGTCTCCGGCAGCATGGGCTCGAAGGCCACGATGCTCTACCCGGCGACCATCCTGAAGGGCCGTGGGGCGACGGACAACCACATCACGATCGCGTTCGCCGGCGCGGGCCAGAACATCGACACCGGCGCGAAGGTGTATCACAACGCGCCGGACACGAAGTCGACCATCGAGTCGAAGTCCATCTCCAAGGACGGCGGCCGCACCAACTACCGCGGCCTCGTCCACATCGCCGACGGCGCCGAGGACTCGAGCACGAGCGTCGAGTGCGACGCGCTGATGTTCGACAACGAATCCACCTCGGACACGATGCCGTACATGGAGATCAACGAGTCGAAGGTAGACGTCGCCCACGAGGCAACGGTCGGCAAGATCGGCGACGAGGACATCTTCTACCTCCAGTCGCGGGGACTGGACGACGACGACGCCAAGCAGATGATCGTCGCCGGCTTCATCGAGCCGATTACGGAGGAACTGCCCATCGAGTACGCCGTCGAGCTCAACCGCCTGATCGAGCTCGAGATGGAAGGTAGCCTCGGCTGATATGAGCGCACAGGTAACGAGTCAGCTGACGGAGTCAGTGGTGCGCGAACTGTCCGAAGAGCGGAACGAGCCGGAGTGGCTCCTGGAGGCGCGACTGTCGGCATTCGAGGCCATCGACGACCTCGACTTCCCCGACGTCATCCAGACGCCCGGTCGGCGGTGGACGAACCTCGAGGGGCTCGACTACGAGACGCTCGTCGACCCGTTGACCCAGACCGAGGAGAAGGACCAGGTGGGGCCCAACGAGATCGAGGTGCTGCCCCTTGTCGAAGCCATCGACGAGCACGAGGACCTCCTGCGGGAGCACTTCGGCTCGGTGATCGACCCGGAGGAGAACAAGCTGGTCGCGCTCTCGACGGCGCTCCACGCCACGGGCACACTGATCTACGTCCCCGAGGGTGTCGACGCCGCGGACGTGGCGATTCGGACGACGATGAACTCACGGTCGCTGTTCAACTACACGCTCATCGTCGCGGAAGAGTCGAGTTCGGTGACCATCCTCGAGCGCCAGGACACGGGCGCCGACGTCGAGGGCGACCGGTACTACTCGGGCCTCGTGGAGATGGTCGCCGGGGAGAACAGCTACGTCCAGTACGGCTCGCTGCAGGACCTCTCCCAGGACACGTACAACTACACGCTCAAGCGCGCCGACGCGGACACCTACGCGACGGCGAGCTGGATCGAGGGCAACCTCGGCTCCCGGCTCACCAAGACCGCGGTCGGGACGCGACTCTCGGGCGACGGTTCGGAGACGAAGATCGTCGGCGCCTTCTACGGCCACGACGACCAGCACTTCGACCTCGATTCGCGTGTCTGGCACCGCGCCGAGCACACGACGGCCGACCTCGTCACCCGCGGCGTCATCGACGACCACGCTCGCTCGGTGTACGAGGGCACCCAGCACGTCGGCCGCGACGCCTGGGACACCTCCTCCTACCAGCGGGAGAACACGCTGATGCTCTCGGACGAGTCCGAAGCCGACGCCTCGCCGAAGCTCATCATCAACAACCACGACACCGAGGCCTCCCACTCGGCCTCGGTCGGCCAGATCGACCGCGAGGACCTGCTGTACATGATGACTCGTGGGGTGGACGAGCAGCGCGCCAAAGACATGCTCGTCGAGGGCTTCTTCGTGCCGGTCCTCCAGGAGATCGAGGTCACCGAGCTCCGGGAGGATCTCGAGTCCCGGATCGCCGAGCGGCTCGCCGCCCGGTAGACGCACGACGACGCCGGTTCTTCCGTCATCCGACCCCGAAGGACGTATTAGCCAGGCGCCCCCACGCCAGGTCATGACGTGGAGTTCGAGCGAGCGCCGACGCGGAGGGGTGCCGGCGTGAGCACAGGACGGGCCGTCGAGAGCGACGAGCGGCTCGCTCGCGTCCTACAGGTCGGCGTGGTGCTCGAGGAGCTCGTGGAGGCGCGGGCCTACGAGCACTACCGGTCGTTGGCCGAGGAGGGCGAGCGCATCGACGAAGAGATCGAAGAGATGCTGCTCGAGGCCCGCGAGGAATCTGGCGAGCACCGCGAGCGCCTCGAAACGCTAATCGACGACTTGGCCGCCGAGAGCGTTCCCTTCGCCGAGATCGAGGCCTTGGTCCAGGAGAAGTACGGCCGCTCGAAGCCCGAGAGCATCGACGAGGTGCTCGCTGACCAGCACGCCTCCGAGGAGACGGCCTTCAACTACTACGACGGCGTGATCGACGCCATCGAAGCGAGCGAGACCGACTTCGGTCTCGACCGCGACCGGCTCCTCGCCACCCTCCGGGACATCCGGGCCGAGGAGGCGGAGGGAGCCGAGGAGGTAAAAGAGGTGATCGACGCCCGATGACCGATCAGCAGGACACCGCGGTCAGCCGCGGGACGAACACGGCCGACCAGTACCTGAAGGCGATCTACCTGATCCAGGAGACCGAGAACGGACCGGCTTCCACCGGGGCGCTGGCCGACCGGCTGGGCGTCAGCCCGGCGACGGCCAACGAGATGATCGGCAAGCTCGCCGAGCGCGGTTTCGCCGATCACGAGAAGTACAAGGGCGTCGAGCTCACCGACGAGGGCATCGTGCGGGCCCGCCGGGCGCTGGCGACCTACTGTATCATCGAACGGTTCCTCGTCGACGTCCTCGATGTCACCGAGTTCCGCGAGGAGGCCCGTGGGCTGGAGAGCGTCATCGACGAGACGGTCGCGGAGCGCCTCGACACCATCATCGACCGCGAGGCGGAGTGTCCGGACTGCTTCGATCCCGTCGCCGACCACTGCGAGCACCTCGACGCGCCGGTACCGGCTGACGACTGAGGCGGTACGTTCAAGTCGCGTTCAGCCCCTCCTTTCTATCGCAGCCCCGTGGTGTAGTGGCCAATCATAAGGGCCTTTGGAGCCCTTGACTCCGGTTCGAATCCGGGCGGGGCTATGACACATTTATTATATATCTAGCGCCGATCCCGTCAACCGGAAGTGTCTGCCACGCGTTCACTGATCCATGACCGAGCTCCGCTACCTGCCCGACGAGGACGGCGTCACCGCGTTCGAGGCGACGGTGACCGAGGCGACCGACGACCGCATCATCCTCGACGGCACCTACTTCTACCCGGAGGGTGGCGGCCAGCCGGCCGACCGCGGCAGCCTCTCGTGGGACGACGGACACGCAGACGTCGTCGACGTCTACAAGGACCACGGCGAGGTCGTCCACGAGATTGACGGCTTCGAGGGGGCCCTCCCGAGCGAGGGCGACACGGTCCAGGGCGAAGTCGACGATGACCGTCGAGCCGCCCACCGACGGATGCATACGGCCCAGCACGTCGTCTCGCGGGTCGTCCTCGACGCGTTCGGCGCCGGCACCGCTGGCAACCAGATCCACGCCGACCGGTCGCGTATCGACTTCGAACCGGCCGAGTTCGACGACGACGACGTCGCCCACATCGAGGAACTGGCCAACGAGGCCATCGAACGGGACTACGCCGTCACCAAGGAGGACCGCCCCCGGCCGGAGGTCGAAGAACAGACCGACGAGGGCCGTTCGCTCCTCCACCTCATCCCCGACCACGTCGATCCCCTCCGAGTCGTCGAGATCGAGGACTACGACCTCTGTCCATGTGGGGGCACCCACGTCGACCACCTCGCCGAGGTCGGCCGGATCGAGATCACGGGCCGGACGTCTAAGGGGAAGGACACCGAGCGCATCGAGTTCGTCCTGACGGACGCCTGAGGCCGTCGAACCGACCGCGTTCACGGCGCGTAGTCCTCGAATTCGACCACTGAACGGCCCCAGCCGCGGCCGTCGTAACGCCTAAGAGCGAAACGGGCCTCCGTACGGGTAACATGAACACTGAACGCAACCCGGGGGATTCGAGCCGTGGGTGTTGAGATCCGCGAGTCGTCGGTCGACGCAGAGGCCTTTGCGGAGATGGAGGACTTCGTTTACGACTACCTCTCCGCGAGCGTCCAGGCCGAGGACGACGGGGGCCGTATGCGGTGGTACCCCTGGCACTCCGCCGAGTACCGCTTCAACCACATCTTGAACGTCGTCGACCTGGCCGCGAAGATCGCCAAGCGTGAGGGTGCCGACGTCGACGTGGTCCGCGTGGCGGCCCTCTTCCATGACATCGCCAAGCTCGAGGTCGACCAGGATGTCCACGCCGAGGCCGGTGCTCGCGTCGCCCGGGAGTACCTGGAATCCCACGGCGACTACCCCGCCTCGTTCGTCGACCGCGTCTGCCAGTCTATCACCGACCACCCCTACCAAGGCGAACCGACGGATCTCTCGCTCGAGACCCAGTGCCTGATCGAGGCCGACCTCCTCGACAAGGTCGGCGCCAACGGCACCGCCCTGATGCTCCTCCGGATGGGCTATGAGGCCCGGACCCACATGGAGGCCGCCGAGATGGTCCAGCGGGTCCTCGAGCGCGGCATCGATGCCGCCGAGCGGGTCGAGAGCGACACCGCAGAGAGCATCGCTCACCGCCGGGTGAAGCGGGTGCGGTGGTTCCGCGAGTGGCTGGAGGAGGAGGTCCGGGAGATGGACGGCGAGCTAGAGGAAGAACCGGACGGCGTCGAGTAGGAACCAACCGCCGAAGCCGACGAGAACGGTCGCGCTCGCGACGGCCACCGCCGGGGCGAACCGATCGGTTCGGCGGCCCGCGACGACCAACGTCCCCGGGAAGCCGACGATCCAGACGGCGATGCCGAGGAACAGCCCCAGGATCAGCACCGGGCTCCCTGTGGTGACGATGAGGAGGCCGGCTAGGTCCCCACCCACGGCGGGAAGGGTGGCGAGCACGTCCACGGTTCCGGGCTCGAGCAGGCCGACGCCCACGGTGAGCCAGAAGAGGATCTGGTAGGGGTTGGTGAGCGCTAAGACCAGCGCCTTCCAGAACCCCCGGCGGTCGATGGCGGTATCGTCTACGGCTTGCCCGCCGGGCACGTCGGCGTCCGTGAACGAGGATGCGCCCCGGACGGCGCCGTAGGCGAAGTAGAGCATGAGAAGTCCGCCGAGGCCGACCATCGCCGCCCGGAGCGTCGGGAACCGCTCGACGACGCTCACGACCCCGAGGTAGGCCAGGACGAGGAAGCACGCATCCGCGGTCATGGCCCCGAGCCCCGCGAAGAAGCCGGCGACCCACCCGCGCAGGACGCTCTCCTCGGCGATGACGGCGTTCATCGGGCCAGGGGGCGCCGCGAGCGCGAGCCCGAAGACGGCGCCAGCCACGAGGGTCGAAGCCAGTCCGGGCATCGGCCGGCGTAGCGGGGTCCCCTGATTAAGCCTGCCGTTTTCCGGTACGGCGGTTCGTGACCGTCAGACGCCCTGGCCCATCAGGTGGCTCCGGAGCACGTCCGCCGTCTTCGAGCCGGCGGCCGGGTTGACCAGGACGACGGTGTCGGTCGGGTCGAACGCGTCCCGCTCCGCCAGCGTCCACGCCCCGCTCGCCGCCGCGCCGCCGGAAGGCGAAGCCGAGAGTCCCTCGTGCTCTGCCATCGTGACCGCGCTCTCGAGGATGGCGTCGTCCTCGGTGGCAACGGCCCCCCCACCGGTCTCCTCGATCGCCGTGCGGGCCAGGGCACCGGCACCCGGCTCCGGTACCTCGATGTCCGCGCAGATCGTGTCAGGGTGGTCCCAGGCCTCGACCGGCGCAGCCGCCTCGACTGCCCGGGCAATGGGGGCGCACCCAGCTGCCTGGGCGGCGTAGAGTCGGGGGCCACGTTCTATGAGACCCAAGGCCCGAAGCTCGGTGGCTGCGGCGTGGAGGGCGGCCAGTCCGACGCCCGTGCCGGTCGGGACGACGATCGCGTCCGGCGCCTCACCGAGCGCGGCGACGAGCTCGTAGAGGAGTGTCTTCCCTCCCTCCAACCGGTACGGGGTTGCCGCGGGCGCCATCGGCAACCAGTCGGGCTCGTCGGACAGGGTGTCCTCGCAGGCCGTTGCGGCCTCCCGGAGCCGGCCCTCGACGACCGTCATGTCGCCCCCGTGGACGTTGATCATCGCCTTCTGGACGAACCCGGCCCGCGTGGGGACGTAGACGTGGGCAGCGAGACCGGCGCGGGCCGCGTAGGCGGCCACAGCGTGGCCGTCGTTGCCGGGAGAGGCCAGCGCGACGTCGGCCGCATCTGTCGCGGCCGCGGCCGTCAAGGCCACGGTCGCCCCCCGGTCGGCGATCGACCCGGTCGGATTCGATCCCTCGTCCTTGCAGAACACGCGATCGACCCCGAGCTCGCCGGCGAGGGTGGGACACTCGACCAGCGGCGTTCCCCCCTCGCCCATCGTCAGGGCGTCGTCGGCTCGGAACGGGAGTAGGTCGGCGAACCGCCACAAGGAGCCGGGGCCATCGCCGAGGTCGAAGTCGGACGCGTCCAGGGCGTCGAGATCGTAGTCGGCGCGAAGCGGGCCGCCACAGTCCGAACATCGGCCGAATCCCGCTGCGGGCGGGTCTTCGGCGCCACACTCGCCGCAGGCGAGTCCGTCGAAGGCGGCCGACGTCTCCATGGAGGCCACTCCGGGCGAGGGCCTCAAATCGCTTCCCGTCTCGACCTCAGAGGTGAGCGCCCGAGGTGGAGAGCGGCGGGAAGACGTAGGTCTCCTCGGCCGCATCGTCCCGCACCACGGGATGGAACGAGCCAACGTCGGCGAGGAGTGGCGAGGAGGCGTCATAGCGCTCGATGTCGTTGACGAGCGTGCCGGTCGCGAGCGGAGTGAACGCGGGGAGGACGAGGACGTCCGCGCCGCGGTAACCCCCCTCGGCGAAGAGGTAACAGGGTCGGCGCTGGCCCTCGATAGCGACGGCCGGGTGGTCGTGGCCAATCACGTACCGGTCTGCCATGGTCTCCGGGCGCTCATGACCGTGACAGACGAGGGTACCGTCGGCGAGCCTGCGCGACGGGGCTGCGTCGGCGAGGGACGCCAGCGCGCCGTCGTGGTTTCCCGAGAGCACGACGAGGTCGGCACCGGCCGTCCCGACCGCGTCGGTCACGGCGTCGAACGCCGCCTCGACCGCGCCAGACGGTCCGGCGAAGGAGTGGACGACGTCACCGGCGAGCACCACCGTCGACGGGGCACACCAGTCAAGGAGGTCGGCGACGCGCTCGGGGACGCGCCCGGTGATCGGTAGTTCGAGACTGGAGTCTTCGCCCCGGCCGAGGTGGAGATCGGCTAGCACGAGGGCGTCGGCCCCAGGTAGGTACGCAGCCCGGTCTCTGGGGCGGAAGGGCAGCGAATCCGGCTCCATCTCAGCGGCGCGCCTCGATCGAGAAGGCGGCGTGGAGGTCGTACTCGGTGTGGGTGACCACGTAGAGCATCTCCTCGAGGAGCGAGAGGAGCTCGGGAACGGTCCGGACGATCAGCCAGGTGATGCCGACAAGGGCGACCACCGAGGCGCTCTGGGCGAGGACACGGTCGGCGATGAAGAACGAGACGAGTCCGGGCTGGGTGTAACCGGTGACCGCCATCACGGGGTCCACCAGCACCTGGAACCACTGGTTGCCGAAGGCGAGGGCGATGAAGACGTTCCGGATCACGTTGAGCACGTAGATGATGCCGACGGCGAGGGCGATGGCCCGGAGCTTCCGGTCGCGCGGAGCGTCGGAGGCCCCGACGAGGCCGGCGAAGACGCTCATGCTCCCGATGCCGGTGCACTGGAGCACGATGTGAGTGATGTAGGTGTGGCCGTCGGTGGTGAACTCGAGGGCGCTCAGGTAGCCGTTTGGCCCCATGGTGAAGGCCGGATCGTGGCCGAGCCAGGTGATGACCGTGTAGATGTGGGCCGCGACCATCTCGACGGCGGCCCGGCGGAGCATCGGGATGCTCGTGAAAGGCAGGTAGACGAGGCCCATCACGGCGACGGCCCGGGTGAGCGTGAACAGCTCGTCCCGGCCACGGAGGATGAGCAGGGCGGCGTAGAGACAGCCCGCCACGGCAAGCGCGGCGAGGATCGTCTCGATGAAGCTCCGCATGATCAGGGCGAACCGGGGGATCATGATCAGCCAGAAAACCCCGAAGAGCCCCCACCCGGCGGCGGCGAGCCGGCGCGCGATCACCGGGCGGCGTCGCTCGGTCGCCCAGGCGGCGAGCATGAGCCCGATGACGAGCCAGCCAAGGGCGTCGGTCACGCCGGTGCCGACGACGGGAATCACACCAGAGAGGAGGGCCGTGAGCGATAAAGACCTGACGGCACCGGCGCGATGGCCGGTGTCACCGGTGGCTACGACAACGTCCGGGCACTACGATTGGGTCGGTGTCCCCGGTAGGGCGCTCAGCCGATGTACCGGAGGTCTTCCTCGCTCGGGGCCTGCTCCATGCCGCCGCCACCCTGGCTCGCCTGGAACTCCTCGATGACCGCCTGGAGCTCCTCGGCGCGGTCCTCGAGCTTCCCGAAGTCGACCTCGAAGCCCAGGTGCGTCTGGAGGACCTCAAGGAGTGCCTGGGCGGATAGCGGGTCGACCATGTAGCCGCTCGTTTCGCCCATGAGGCAGGCAGCGGGAAGCTCGCGGCGGGGGGAGAGCCCGAGGAGCAGTCCGCTCGTGCCGACGATGCCGCCCGCCGGCTCGCTCTCGCGAAACTCGACGCCAGCGGCCTCGAACTCCGCCTTCCGGTCGTCCGCGGTCACCGCGCCGACGACGGTGTACTCCTCGACGACGTCGCCGGTCGGCGCGCCGCCGAGCGCGATGATCTCGGTCACGCCGAAGGATTCGGCGACGTCGAGGAATGCCTCGGCGACCCTGTACTGGCCGACTGCGTCGCCGGCCTGGAAGTCGCCGACGAGCACGAGGAGGTCCCGGCCCTCGGCCTCGACGGCGTACACTTCGGCCGAGGCGAGGCTCGTGACACTCGACTCGTCGACCGTGACCTGTGGCGGGAAGTGCTCGGAGTGGATTCGGCGGACGAGCTCGCCGTCGAACTCTTCGATTAAATGCTCGGCGGCGAGCTTCCCGACGTGGCCGACCCCGGGCAGGCCTTCGACGAAGGCCGGCTCGTCGAGGTCGGGGTCGGCGACCGTCACGACCTCGACTTCGTCCATGGGGCCTACTCGTGCCCGCCCCGCTTAAGTGCGCGTCGGTACTCGCCGTAGCGATCCTCGGGCGAGAAGGGCGCCGGCGCACTGTTCTCGGTCGGCGCGCCACAGTCGGGACAGGTGCCGCCGAGGGCGTAGACCGGTCGGTCGTGCTCGGTGTGCCAGGCCGAACAGACGCGGATGTCGGATTTCATCGGTAGCTAGATTGGTGAGGAAGCCCGGTGCGGCGAACTGGCCGCCTCAGGACTCTTCTTCGGTGTGCCGCTCGCGGTGGAAGGAGGCCGTCCCGTCTCGGTCCTCGATGGCCGCTTGCGCACGCTCGACGCTCGCGTCGAGGGCATCCTCGGCCGACTTGTAATCGGGCGCCTTCACGCGGACTCGGTATTCGGGGGCGCCGACGTAGGTGACTTCGAGCTCGACCTCCTCGGGGACCTCCCCGTTGCCCTCGGCGGCCTGGAGGGCTTCGCTGATGGCGTCGACGCCGTCGGGCGCCGCACACTCGAGGTCGACGTAGCCGGTCACCGTCACGTAGGGCACCGAGACGTTCTCCCTGGCGGTCTCGACGATGGCGTCGACCTCGTCGGGCTCGAGGTCGAGGTCGCTGAGGGCCTCCCCGCCGTGAATCGCGGCGGCCTCGAAGCCCGCATAGAGTGTTTCGTACTCCGAGAGGAGCGCACTGACGACCCGCTCGTACTGGTCGTCATCGGCGTCCTCGGCGACGGCGATGGAGAGCCACTTGTCGGCCTTCTGCTCGTTCTTCCACTCCTGGATCTTCTCCGATCGCTGGTGGTCGTTGACGTCCTTCAGCGAGAGGTCGATCTGCTGGGAGGACTCGTCGACGTCCAACACCTTACACACGGCCGTCTGCCCCTCGCGGACGTGGTCTCTGACGTTCTTGATCCACCCGGAGGCGACCTCCGAGATGTGGATCAGGCCCCGTTTGTCCTCGTACTCCGAGAGGTCACAGAACACGCCGAAGCCCTCGATCTCCTCGACTTCGCAGACGACGAGTTCGCCGGGCTCGGGCCAGCCGGTGTACTTCATGTCTACTGTGTAGGTGCGTCGGGACCTAAGGGGTTTGGTTCGGCGCGGTCGATCGGATGGTCGCTCCCTGACCACCGCCGACCCGCCGCACGACCTCGCGGACCACGGCAGCGTCGGCGGGCTGGGTCCCGACGACGACCTCGTCAGCGTACTGGTCGACGATGCCCACGAGGTCGACGAGTCGGTCCGGTTCAGCCCCGTCGGCTGAGAGCTGTACGGCGAACGAGGCGTCCAAATCCGCGAGTCGAGTGGCGAACCCGCTGGCGAGCGTGTCGACCCAGTAGGTCGTCGCATAGCCCATCCCGCAGAGTGGGATGAGGAACCCGTCGACCAGGGGGGCGAGTGCCTCGGGGTCGAGCCCCGCCCGCTCGCGGAGGTGGCTGGGGTACGGGTCGGGCGGGAGCGTGGCCTGGAGCGAACCATTGACGCGGTCGGCCGCCGCGTCGACGAACGCGGTGATCTCGGCGGTTCGCCAGGCGACCCAGTCGGCCTGCCCGCTCGCGTCGAACCGACGGGAGCAGCGCTTACACCGGCAGAAGCCGTCCCCGGGGAACCCGAGCGTCGTGAGCCGGACGTCACCGGTGGCACCGACGTGTTCGATCCGGTCAAGCAGGGCCGTCCGGTAGTCGGGATCAGTCGGGCAGAGAGTCCCCCAGTGGTGCCCCCGTGCCTCGGGCGTGGCCCGGGTGCCGTCGGCCGTCACGGCCGCCCGCTCGGGGTCGTCGCAGGTCTGACGAGTGTCTCCCCAGCACGCCACGGCGTTCACCGCGCCGTCCACCGGGTCGACCCGGTGGCCGCTCACCCGGTCGGCGAGATAGTGGGTGACGTCGCTGATCCCCTCCTCGGCGAGGGCGCGGTCTCCGGTGAGGACGCCGAGCATGCCGGCGTGTCTCTGGCGCGGGGACTTAACGTCCCCTGGTGTGGGCGTGCTGGCTGGGTGCCGCGACCGTGTCGCCTCACTTTTCAGGACACCGCCCCTCCGCGATCTATGGAGCGCCGGGCCTACCTTGCGATCGCCGCCGGCGCCCTCGGGACGCTCGCCGGCTGTGGTGGTGGAGCCGAGGCCTACGGCGAGTGGTTCGAGAACGTCGACAACTACGACGGGGAGGTCGACCGGACGGGCGAGTCGTCGGTCACCGTGGCGGTGGGGGCCGACGATGGGTTCGCCTTCGAACCGGCGGCGATCCGGGTCGATACTGGGACGACGGTGGTCTGGGAGTGGACGGGCCGAGGCGGCCGGCATAACGTCGTCGAGCGCGAGGAGGCATTCGCGAGCCCCTACCATCGGGACGCCGGCGTGACCTTCACGCACACCTTCGATGAACCAGGGCTCTTCCCCTACGTCTGTGAACCCCACCGCCACCTGGGGATGAAGGGCGGCGTTCGGGTCGAGTGACGCGAACCGGCGGTACGTTTATTCGCCGGTCGCGTCACGTCCGAGGCATGGCTTCCCGGCCCGAGGTGACCGACCGTGCCCTACCGGCGCCGTGAGGTGCTCAAGTCCGTCGGCGTGGCCGGCGCGGGCGGCATCGCGCTCTCGAACGAACAGTACAGCGACACAGAGGGTGGGGACTACCCCCCGGGACAGCCCCCCCGCGGTGACCCGCGGCCGTACGATGCCTCCACGACGCGACGGGTCCCCGACGAGTACGACTCGATCCAGTCGGCCGTCGACGACGCCGAGCCGGAGGACCTCGTGCTCGTCGACCCCGGCGTCTACGAGGAGGCCGTCGAGGTCCTCGAGACCCCCCGGCTCACCATCCGCGGCACGGACCGGAACGAGGTGATCCTCGATGGCGGCTTCGAACGGGAGGACGCGGTGTTCGTCACCGCTGACGACGTCGTCCTCGAGAACCTGACGGCCCGTCACTACACCCGGAATGGCTTCTTCTGGACCGGCGTCTCCGGCTACCGGGGCTCCTACCTCACGGCCTACAACAACCGCCTCTACGGCGTGTACGCCTTCGATAGCGTCCACGGGAAGTTCGAGCAGTCCTATGCCTCCGGGCACACGGACTCCGGCTTCTACGTCGGCCAGTGCGAGCCGTGCCACGCGATCGTCGAGAACGTTCGCGCGGAGAACAACGCCATCGGGTACTCCGGCACGAACGCCGGCGGGTATCTCACGGTCCGTGACTCCGTCTGGCGGCACAACATGGGCGGCATCGTCCCGAACTCGCTCGACACCGAGGCGAACCCGCCCCAGGACGCCGCCCGCATCGAGAACAACCTCGTCGAGTCGAACAACAACGCAGACGCCCCGGACGCCGCCTTCGGCTACGCGGCCTTCGGGACGGGGATCAACGTCGCCGGCGGCCGGGACAACCAGGTGGTCGGCAACACCGTCCGAGACCACGCCAATTTCGGCATCGTGCTGGTGCCGATGATCGACAAGAACGTCTACCAGCCGGCGAACAACCGGGTCTTCGACAACGACGTCTCGGGCTCGGGTCGGGCCGACCTGGCGCTCGGGGCGCCCCAGGCGGGCGGAAACAGGTTCCTCGACAACGTAGCGGACTCGGCCCGACCCGCGAGCCTCACCGGCGGGTTCTCGCTGCTTGGGGGCGACCCGTGGGTGACTCTGGTGCTGCTCGAGCAGTTCATGCAGCTCGACGCCGGCGAGTCGCCACGCGGTGACTGGCAGACGGCGCCCGAGCCGCCGTTCGAGGAGCTCGAGACCATGCCCGAAGCGGAAACCACGCCGCCACGGGAGGCCATCCGGAGGCGATCCCAGTGAGCGAGGCTGGTCCGCTGGGGCGGATCGGCCCGCTCTTCGACCACACCCACGACCGCCTCACCACGGCGATCATCGTGGTCCTCGCCGCCCTACTCGGCCTCTTCGCCCGCTGGATCGTGGCCGACTTCGGGGTATCGTTCCTCGCTTTTCTGGTCGCGGCGGTTGGGTCGGGATACCTCCTCTATCGGCAGCCGAGCCGGCGGGCGGTGGCCGCCGCCGCATGCTACTCGCTGGCGGCCTTGATCGCAGTCGTACCCATCGTCTACGAGCTCGGGCTGGCGGCGACCGTTCGGGACCCGCTCAGACATCTCCTGAGCACGACCGATCTGCTCCTCGTCGTGGCGTTCTGGCTGCTGGCCGCCGTCCCGGCCCTCGTCGGTTATCGCATCGATCGCGGGCCACTCCTTCCACGACTCCGGGGTTGAACCGAACGCCGCTCGGTGCCGTTTTGTGGTCACCGCCCGAAGCACCGGCATGACGTCCGTCGCCGTCGTCGGTGGGGGGCTGGCCGGACTCGTCGCCGCCCGACGGCTCGCCGACGCGGGGCTCGAGGTGCAGCTCTTCGAGCGTCGAGGCGAGCTCGGTGGCCGGGTCAGGACTCGGGAGGTGGACGGCTTCACGCTCGACCGGGGGTTCCAGGTGCTGTTCACGGCCTATCCGGCGGTACGCCGCGAGCTCGACCTCGACGCGCTCGACCTCCGGCACTTCCCGCCCGGCGCCACGATCGCGAGGCCCGGGCATCGGTCGACGCTCTCCGACCCCGTCCGGGATCCCACCCGGGCACTCGCTACCCTGTTGAACGACGACGTCGGCGCGCTGGACAAGTTCCGGGTGCTCCGACTCCAGCGAGAGCTGCGGCGCAGGGACTACTCCACACTCTTCCCGGGCCCCGATACCGACATCAGGACCTTCCTGAGCGATCGGGGGTTCTCCGAACGGTTCATCGAGCGGTTCGCGGCGCCGTTCTACGGGGGCATCACGCTCGATCGCTCGCTGTCGACGGCCGCCGCGGTGTTCGCGTACACGTTCAAGGCGATGAGTGAGGGTGGGATCGCGGTGCCGGCGGCGGGGATGGGGGCCATCCCGGCCCAGCTCGCCAACGCAGCCCGAGCGGCGGGCGCCACCATCGAGACGGAGTCGGAAGTCGTCGATCTCCATGCCGACGATGACGGGGCCGGACTCGACCTCGGCGACCGGACGCTCGATGTGGACGCGACCGTCCTCGCGACCGATCCACTGTCGGCGCGCTCGATGACGAGCATCCAGTCGATCCCGACCGCGGCCAGGGGCTGCGTCACCCAGTACTACTCGCTGCCCGCCTCCGTTGGCCTCGAGCCGTCGGGGCGGCTCGTTATCAACGCCGGGGGCACGCAACCGAACCACGTGGCAGCGTTGTCGCAGGTTGCCTCTGAGTACGCCCCGGAGGGGCAGCATCTCCTCGCGGCCACGTTCCTCGGTGAGTCAGAGGACGACGACGAGGAACTCGCCGCGCTGACACGCACGGCGCTCGAGTCGTGGTTTCCGGAGGCCGCCGTTGGTGCGCTGGAAGCCATCCACACCGACCGGATCGCCTTCGCACAGTTCGCCCAGCCGCCCGGGGTCCACGACGGGTTGCCGGCGCCCGACGAGCCGGCCGGACCGGTCTACCTCGCCGGCGACTACACGCAGTGGTCATCGATCCAGGGGGCGCTGGAGAGCGGCATCGAAGCCGCTGGGTCGCTCCTGAGGGACCTCGAGTGAGCCTGCCACCGGACGCCGTCGCCGACTTCGGCCTGGGTTTTCGGTCGGTCACGCGCGAGTACGTCGACGTCGACCTGCCGCTCGAAGGGGGCCTGCCCGGCTGGCTCGACGGCTGCCTCCTTCGGAACGGCCCGGGACGCTTCGAGGTCGGTGACGAGCGGGTCGCCCACTGGTTCGACGGACTGGCGATGCTCGCGCGGTTCGGGTTCTCGGACGGGATGGTCTCGTACACGAACCGGTTCCTCCGGAGCCGCGAGTACCGGTCCATGACCGAGCAGGGGGAACTCGCGGGCGGGCAATTCGGAACGGCCAACGGTGGTCTGGTGGGCCGGCTCCGCGACTGGCTCCTTCCGACAGTCACGGACAATGCCAACGTGAACGTGCTACCGGTCGGCGGCCGTCACGTCGCGATCACGGAGACACAACTCGGTGTCGAGTTCGATCCCGACACGCTGGCAACCCTCGGCGGGTACACCTTCGACGACTTCGAGGGACAGACCATGTGTGCCCACCCGCACATCGACCCGAAAACCGGCGAAACGGTGACGTTCACCACCGACTACGGCCGTCGAAGCCGGTACCGGTTCTACCGTTCCCCGGCGGGGTCCGAACGGTTTCGGGCCATCGGGACCATCCCGACCGAGCGCCCCGCGTACGTCCACAGCTTCGGCCTGACGTCCGACCATGTGGTGCTCGTCGAGTTCCCCCTGGACGTCCACCCCCTCCGCCTGCTCCTGCCGGGGGGCGACGCGTTCATCGAACGCTTCCAGTGGCGACCGGAGCAGGGCACCCGGTTTCACGTGCTGGATCGTCAGTCCGGCGCCCGGGTGGGCGAGCACGTCGCCGAGGCCGCCTTCGCCTTCCACCACGTGAACGCCTTCGAGGCGGACGACTCGCTGATCGTGGACATCGCGGCCTTTGATGGACCATCGGTCGTCGACGCGCTCTTCCTCGAGGATCTCACGGCAGGGCGGGTACCGTCCCTCGACGGCGAGCTCAGGCGGTATCGCCTGCCCGTCGAGGGCGACGGCCGTGTGCGGGCAGAGACCCTCCACCCGGAGCCCGTGACGCTCCCGCGGATTTCGCCGGCGAGGAACACCCAGCCCTATCGCTACGTGTACGCTCAGGGAGCGCCCGATCCCGACGTCGGTCTCCCCCAGCGGCTGGTCAAAGTTGATCTCCACGAAGGAGGAGCCACCTCCTGGTCGGCGCCGGACACCTACTGGGGGGAGCCGGTGTTCGTCCCTGGCCCCGCGGGGTCGGCTGAGGACGACGGCGTCGTGCTCTCCGTTGGTCTGGACGCAGCGATCGAGCGCTCGAAGCTGCTCGTGCTCGACGGCGAGTCATTCGAACCGCTCGCGGAGGCCCCCCTGCCACACGTCGTGCCCTTCGACTTCCACGGACAGTACCTTGCTGAGGGTTGAGCGCGCTGGCGGCCGCTCGGCATTGTGTTGCGATCGGCGTTGCAGAATGCGTGAGAGCCTATTCAGGAGCGGAAGCGTCGGTTCGCTCAGCGCGCCTCGACCGTCTCGACGACCTCGCCCGTGAACGCCGCCTTGCCACCCGTCGGCGTCGCGAGCGTCTCGCCGCAGGCCGCACACTCGACCGGTGTCGCGGCCTTCCCGTAGACGACCTGCTCGTTGTCGCACTCGGGACAGGCGACCCGGAAGAAGGCACCTGCCATGGTCACTCCTGGAACTCCAGGCGGCCAGCGCGCCAGCCCTTGCGCATGTGGGCCTTCCCGCACTCCGAGCAGCGGTACTTGAGGTTGGTCCGCTTGGTCGGCTTATCGCCCGCGGGGACCTTCGAGAACTTGCCGTCGTTCCCGATGCCGGACTGCCGTTTCCGCTGGCGGTCGATCCACTTCATGCCCGTCTCCCGGCCCCGACGCACCTTCTCCACCTCGTGCTCGTGGTGGGCGTTACAGTGGGGGCAGTGGGTGTTGAACCGGCGTGGCATCTGCATGGTTGTTAGCGCCGGGTTGGTCACGGTCGGTTAAAACGGGCACGGTCTCGGCCGAGGCGGCCAACCCTGGGACAACGGGTGTCAGATCGCCTGCTCGGCGAGGCGCGGTAGGACCTCCCCAGCCCGGCCTTCAACCACCGCCGCGGCGGCCTCGTCCGTCGGCGTCGGCTCGAGGTTGACGACGATCACCGAGGCGCCCGCATCGTGGGCGATTCGCGGGATGGACGCCGCCGGTTCGACTTCGAGCGAGGACCCGACCACCAGCAGGCAATCACACTCCCGGGCCTCCCGCTTCGCCCGAACGAGGACGTCTCGGGGGAGTGCCTCGCCGAAGGAGACCGTCGCTCGTTTGAGCAGGCCACCACAGTGGTCACAGCGGGGCGGGAGGGCGTCCTGCTCGAGTTTGGCCTCCAGGATCGAGAGGTCGAGCCGTTGGTCGCAGCCGAGGCACGTGGCCGCCTGCCGGGTGCCATGGAGCTCAAGCACGCCTGCAGAGTCGTTGCCAGCGGCCTGATGGAGGCCGTCGACGTTCTGGGTGATCACAGCCTCGAGCGGGCCCTCGGCTTCCAGGCGGGCGATGGCCTCGTGGGCTGGGTTCGGTTCGACCGCCTCCCAGTCGAAGTCCATCGCCTCGCGCATCTCCAGCCGGTGCTCCCAGTAGGCAACCGGGTCCGATCGGAGCGCTTGGATAGTGAAGTCCCGGGGGTCGTACCGGTCCCAGAGCCCGCCCGGGCTCCTGAAGTCCGGGATCCCCGACTCCGTGCTCGCGCCGGCGCCGGTGAACGCCACGAGCCGCCCGGCGTCGGCGACGATGGCCGCCGCCCGGTCCAGTGCCGCCTGGTCGAGAGGAGTGTCGGCCTCGGGAACGGTGTTCGGGGTCGACTCTCCCGGCTCACTCATGGCCACGCAGTTCGGTCCCGGCGAGGAAAAGCCTGTCCGGCGGGGGAGGCCGGACCATCGGGTGCTTCGAAGCGCTTAACCCCAGCCCGGCGGAAGGTCGCGCCATGAGACGGCTCATCGTCAACGGGGATCCCGGCATCCGGAAGGGCGCCGTCGTGGACTACGACGGCGACCAGGTCGTCTGCTTCTCCGTCACCCGGAACGGCGACTTCCACGGGCCCGACCGGGTCCAGCTCTGGTGCGTGGTCGGCGACGTCGACGAGTACGAGGCCTTCCAGAAGCGGGAGTTCGTCCCGCACTTCCTCGAGGTCGACGCCGTCGACGCCGAATCGGTCGAGGTCGTCCGGGCGAAGGGCGATCCCGCGGCGCCCGCGTAGCGCGGCACAGCGCCACCGGTCAGCCCGATTCGTTTACCGCGTAGATCGTGACGTCGTCGTTCTCGAAGACCACGGTGAGGCCTGGAGCGTCACGGTAGGAGACGTTTCCATACAGCGCCCGCTCGTTCGGCCCGACGTAGAGGTATTCGACATCGTACTCGCCGAGCAGGGCGTCCCGCTCCGCGGCCGAGCCCGTGTAGATCACCCGGACGCCGGCGACCCGTGCCTGGTAGGGCGCCTCGCCCCGATAGCCGACCTCGTGGGACCACCCCGCGACGGTCGGGATGCCCGTGAACGTCGACGGCGCGTTGGCCCAGTCGTAGGGCTGGACCGCATCGCCCGGGTTGCACCAGCAGGCCGGCGCGGAGGCGATCGTCGGCCGACCCGGTTGTGCGTCTAGGAACTCGATCGCCTCCCACTCCGCGGCGTGGTAGGCCCGGGCGTTGGCGGTCGCATCGAGCGTTGCCTCGGGGGCGTCGTCGAAGTGCCCGCCGAGGGCGGCGACGCCATAGACCGAGGCCGATGCGACCAGAAGGACTGCGAACGCCGTCGCCAGCCAGCCACGGCGGGCATTGGCCGATCGGGCCCGCGATATGAGGGCGGCGAGCGCCACGCCAGCACCCGTCGCCCACAGGACCCACACCTGCATGTAGGTCTTGAAGACGGTGTTGAACCGCCCCGGGCCGGCCTGCTCGGAGAGGTAGACGAACTCGACGGCGAGGACGAGGCCGGCGCCGGCGACGAAGAGAACCGCCTCGAAGCGGTTCTCCGAGTCCCGGCGGAGTCGGTGCCACGCCAGGGCGAGTAGTGGGAGCAAAACGGCCACGGCCGCGGCATTTGCCAGGAGCGCGATGCCGGAGACGGCCGCGCCTACCCCGAGCAACCGCCAGTCGCGGCGGCTCGTTGACGGACGCGTTCGAACGAGAAGTACGACGGCATAGACCAGCACGAACCACCCGTGGACGAGCAGGAAGGCGAGGAGGCCGCTCCGGTCGGGGAGGAGGCCGATCGACCGGCCGGTGGCCCCCGTCGCGGGGCCGAGGACGAACGGGAGCGCCCAGACGACACCGAGCGCGGCAACGATAGCGGCGGTTACGGTGGCCAGTCCCATCCGGAGGAGTTCGCCGGCTCCGCCCTCCACGCTCGGGAGCCGGGTCTGGAGCGCCGCCGGAAGGAGGTGGCGGGGCGACCCTTCCGCGAACAGGACGGTGAGGCCCGCCAGGCCGGCCGCCGTCGGGAGGCTCCACGTGTTGACCACCGCGAGCGTCCCGGCGACCGGGGGAATCGCCCCGAAGAGGAGCAGGCGTCGACGGCGGCGGTCGGCGACGAGGGTCCGGGTGTACGCCAGACAGATCCCGACCACGAGGAGCAGAAACGGCGTGCTGAGCATGTGGGCGTGGAGGTCGCCGTTCACGAAGGCGAACAGCGGGAACTCGTTGATCGTGCCGGGGATGACCCGGCTGGCGGTCCAGTAAGAGAAGGCCTCGGGCGTGCGGAGCGGCTCGACCGGGATGGCGGTGCGGACCGCGACCGCCCGCGCGAGCGGCGCAGACAGCGAGGCAGGCAGGGCCCAGACGGCCGCCTGGAGGGCGGGCACGACGTTCGAGGCGAGCCCGACGAAGAACGCCCCGAGTCCGCCGGCCAGGCGGTAGGAGTGGCCACGCGCCACCGCTACCGACCCGGCCAGGCCGTACGCCGCGCCCACGAGCGCCGCGTAGAACCCGGCCAACGCTAGGTTGTAGGCATACTTTGCGGCAGTCCCAGAGAGCATGGCGAGCGATGCGGCGAGCAATTGGCCCCCATAGTAGTACTGCACCGACTGACCGGCGAACCAGAAGTCCTCCGGCGGCAGTGACGAGGCCCGGAGGAGCGAAGTGAGGAGGCCATAGTCGAGGAACTTCTCGCCGCCGGTCGGCAGAATGGAGGGGTCAACCGCGCGGACTGCGACGAGCAACAGATACGCGAGGGTGAAGACGAGGAGCCACTCGCCGAACCGGTCGAACTGGAGTTCCGGCGAGCGGCGCAGTGCCACCACCGAGGCCGCGGCCAGCACCAGCACGCCGAGTGCGACGACGAGCGAGTTGAACCGGAGCTGGCCGACCCAGTGGATCGGCAGGAAGAGCACGACGAGGGCGAGGGGGAGCGCCAGGGCCGTTCCGCGGTCGGGGAGTGCCCGGAAGACGACGGCGGCGACCGGTAGACCGGCCACGGCGATGGCGACGAAGAGGACCCACCAGCCGACCACGAGGCCGTACTCCATCGTTCGGGGCGTGGCCAGCGGGCCGGTAAACGTCTTCGGGTTGTCGCGGTTCGCCGACTCGGGAGCCTTTTGTCCTCCCATGACCGTAGGTCCGCCAATGGCCCGGTCGCTCGGTGTGGTGGTTCCGGCTTACCGCCCGGACGTCGACGCCTTGTCGGCACTGGTCCGCGACATCGCGGACCGGTTAGACCCGGCCGCCCTCCGCATCGAGCTGGACGCGCCCGACCCCGAGACACGGGAAGCGCTGGTGGACCTGCCGGCCACCCTCAACGCCGTCCAGAAGCGTCGTGGGAAGGGGGCCGCGATCACCCACGGCTTCGAGGCGCTCTCGACAGACGTGCTCGCGTTCGTCGACGCCGACGGCAGCGTCCCGGCCGACTCGCTCGCCGACGTCGTCGCCCCCGTCGCAGATGGCGAGGCGGGCCTCGCCGTCGGCTCGCGCCGTCACCCAGCAGCCGACGTTCGGACCCACCAGACGTTCGCGCGGCGCCGGCTCGGCGACGCCTTCGCCCGCCTCGCGCGACTCGCCCTGGACGTGCCGCTCTACGATTACCAGTGCGGGGCGAAGGCGGTCGACCGGGAGACCTGGCGCGCTGTGAGAGGGCACCTCTACGAGCCGGGGTTCGCCTGGGACATCGAACTCATCGCCATGGCCGGGGCCGTCGACGCGACGATCGTCGAGGTCCCCGTGGTCTGGATCGACCGCCCGGACTCGACGGTCGACACGCTGTCGACCGTGATCGCGCTGGGACGTGCGTTGATCGCGGCCCGCCACCGGGCAGGACTGCTTCGGCAGCGCCCCGTGAGTCGAGCGCTAGACGCCTACCGCGACCGTGGCCCGGCGATCGTCGACCGCACCCGCGCGGACGATGACTGACGGCACGTCGTTCGGCCGCGTCGGCGAGCTGCTCTCCGGCGTGCGGTTGGGGCAGTTCGTCTCCGTCGGCGGGTTGGGGGCTGTCGTCGACACCGGCACAGTGGTGCTACTGACGACACAGCTCGGCTTCTATCGCGGGACGGCCAAGGTCATCGGCGCGGAGCTGGCGATTGTCCTGATGTTCATGATCAACGAGCATTGGACGTTCGCCGCGGAAGGAGAGGCCGGCCGCCGGCCGTTCCTCCGGCGTCTGCTGAAGTCGAACCTCGTCAGAGTCGGAGGCGTCGCCGTCGCTACCGTGGTGTTCGTGGCGGTCTCCGGCATCGAGGTCACGCTGCCCTTCGGCGGCGAGGCCCTCTGGCTCACGATCGCCAACGTGATCGGGATCGGGGTGGGCTTCGTGGTCAACTACGTCGCCGAGAGCCTCTTCACCTGGCGGGTCGGTCTCGACGGGGGCTGAACCACCCGCCGGTGGGGGAAACACAACCCTTAATGGCCGGAGTAGAATACTCGCCACGTAGCGGGATAGGATAGCCAGGAGATTCCGCCGGGCTCATAACCCGGAGATCGGTAGTTCAAATCTACCTCCCGCTACTCCTCGACGAAACCCGACGCGGAGTTTCATCTCCGAGTCATGCGTTCGTCGCAGTGGTAGTGGCGTAGATTTGAATGAGGCCAATCGCAGCCCGGGCAGCGATGCCAGCGAGCGACCCGGAAGAACGCCTCGGCGTCGTTTGAATTGCCCGTCCGCTACGCCTATAGCGATTCCCACCCGGTACATCGACCCGCTCGCGCCAAACCCTTATGGGGGACAGCGGGAAGTAGGACGCGATGATGACACCGCTGGATCCGGCGAGCGCTCGCCGACGCGACCTCCTCAAAACGCTAGCCGCGGCGGGGGTTTCCGTCGCCGTCGCCGGGTGCAGCAGCGGCGACGGGGACGGCGGCGATGGCGGAGACGGCGGCGAACCGTCCACGACGACGGGCAGCTTCGAGCCCAGCGGGCCTGGCGACCGGGAGTTCATCCTCGGGACCACGTCGGCGGCCCAGAACCTGAGCCCGCTCTCCCTCGGCGACGAAGCCACGACGAACCGGCTTGAGCTCCTCTACGATGCAGGCGGGGCCATCGACGACGACCCGATCGCCTTCCAGGGACGCTGGTTCGAGGACTGGACGCTCGCAGACGACGCCCGGTCCGTCCGATACCAGCTGCGAGACGGCCTCGAGTGGGGGGCCGGCTACGGCCAGCTCACCGCCGAGGACTACCTCTACTCCATCAGGAACGTCTTCACTGCCAACTGGGCGGCCTTCCCTCAACGGTCGTTCTTCTCGCTCGGGGGCGAACCGATCCAATACGAACAAACAGGGGAACTGTCGTTCGAGGCCTCCCTCCCCCAACCACGGGTGAACTGGCTGCACGAGGACCCCCTCCTCGGGTCGATCCCGCTCCCCCGGGCGCTCGTAGAGCGATACGAACCGACCGAGGGAGAGGGAACCCCAGAAACGCCGCCACGGCAGCGGCTCGACAACGACGAGGCCATCCGGAGCGGGGATCTCGCCGGCAATCTGGGCCCGTTCACCCTCGAGCGCTGGGAGAAGGGCCAGACGCTCGTCGTTTCGGCCAACGAGGACTACTACCTGGCGGACACCGACGTCGACGGCGGGGCGTTCCAGGGCAGTCCCAAGCTCGACGGGGCGACCTACCAAGTCTTCGATGAGCAGTCGACCGCCTATTCGGCGCTGAAGGCGGGAGACATCACGGTAACCGGCATTCAGGAGAGCAAGGTGGGTGAGTTCGAAGGGCGAGACGACGTCCAGCTCTGGATATCGGAGTTCGGCTCGGGGATCTTCTGGCTCAATCTCAACCACCGAGTCAACGGCTGGGCGCCGCTCCGCGAGAGTCGACAGGTCCGGCAGGCGATGGCGCATCTCTTCGATAAGGGGACCTTGATCGACCAGATCTTCGACGGGCTCGCGACACCGGCCCACACGTTCCACCCGACGTGGGGTCCCTACTACGACGACTCGGAGATCACCACCTTCGAGCCGAGCGTCGAATCGGCGCGAGAGAAGTTCGCCGCCGGCACGTCGAGCGACTACGGCTACGACGAGCAGGGCACCTTCCGCGGCCCGGACGGCGAACAGGTCGAGCTCACGATGGTGATCGACAACACCACGAACCAGTCGCAGATCGTGGGCAACTTCCTGAAACAGCGACTCGACCAGGCCGGGATCGCCCTGACCATCGAGGGGCTTCCCTTCGGCGAGATCGTCGCCACCTACCTCCAGACGAGCGTGGCGAACAACCCGAACTACGAGGGGTCGCCGGACTGGGGCCCGGTCACCGGGTTCAACGGCGGCCCGTGGGACCAGGCAATCAGTGCCGAGCCCTGGGACCTCATCTACGGCGTCGGCTTCTCGACCGGCGCCTACGCCCCGTGGCAGGTCGTCCGTGGCGTCCTGGCCGAGCGGGGAGGGTTCAACTTCATCGGTTACGCGGCGGACGGATTCGACGTCGACGGCGCGGTGAGCGAGGCGGCGAGCGCACCGGACCGAGAGACCGCCAGGGAGACCCTCGCCGGGCTCTTCGGATTCCTCTCCCGGGACCAGCCCTTCGTCTGGTCGTTCACGGAGTACAACATCGCCGGCTACCGGCGAGCGGTCCGCGGGCTTCCGGAGGTTCGGAACAGCTTCTCGAGCCCGAACCTGCGGCTGCTCACCCTGGGCGAGTGACCCGTCCGTCAGCGGTATTAGCCAGGCCCCCCGCTGAGTACGCACTCGCGCCATGGGCATGAAGTGGTACGTCGTCCGGCGGGTCGCCTGGGCCCTCGTGGCGACGTGGATCGCCGTCTCCCTCACGTTCGGCCTGCTCGTGGCCTCGCCGACCCCGGGCGCCGACGCGGCCGCGGCCCAAGCCGCCGCCCAGGGGCTCGACCCGGAGCAGGCTCGGGATCGGTACCTCTCCCAGCGGGGACTCGACCGACCGATCACGGAACAGTACGTCGAGTACATGACGGACGTCCTCACCCTCGAATGGGGGTACAGCGTCAGCCAGGAGGAGACGGTGATCGAGGCCCTCAGCGAGGGCTGGGTGAACAGCGCGCAGTACTTCATCCCGGCCGTGCTCATCAGCGTGCTTCTGGGCTGGTCGATCGGCCTCTACAGCGCGCTCAACCAATACACGCTGACTGACTACCTCGGCTCGCTGGTCGCCTACTTCGGCATCAGCATCCCCAACTTCTGGTTCGCCATCGTTCTGATCCTCATCGTCGGGGTGTGGTTCCGCGACGCCAGCCTGCTCGGCGTTTCGCTCGCACCGCTCTCGCTCCGGACCTTCTACGACGCCAGCTACCCGGTCTTCAGCGTCGCGAACGCCAAGCAGCTGATCCTCCCGGTCGTGGTCCTCTCGACGGCGAGCCTGGCCGGGCAGATGCGCTACAGCCGGGCCCAAGCTCTCGAGTACGCCCGCGCGCCCTTCGTGAAGACGGCCCGGGCGAAGGGCGCCTCCAGCTGGCGCGTTCTGACGCGGCACGTCCTCCGCGTCGCCCTCGTCCCCCTCTCGACGATCCTCATCGTTGACGTCCTCGCCGTCCTCTTCGCGGGCTCGTTCATCATCGAGGCCATCTTCCAGATCCCGGGGCTCGGCCGGCTGGCGCTGGAGGCGATCCTGGTGAAGGACACGCCGCTGGTGCTCGCGGTCACGCTCATCCCGGTGTTCATCGCCATCGTCGGGAACCTGCTCCAGGACCTGGCGTACGTGGTACTCGACCCGCGCATCGACTACGGTGATCGCTGATGGCGGCCGAGGACGCCACGTCGCGAGACACCGGCGCGCACGCGTTCGAGGAGATCGACTGGGACCGGATCGACGCGCGCGGCGGACGATCCGTGGACGGGTGGGCCATCACGGAAGCAGCGATCCTCGTGGGGCTCCTCGCAGGGTTCGTCTACGACTACAGCGCCGGAACACCCACCGAACTGATCGGCCTCGACCCGACGGCCGTCGAGTGGCTCTTCTCGATCGTGCTCGTCCTCGGGACGTTCCACGTCGCGGTCCCCCTGGCCGAGAACCCACGGCTCACGGCCCGGTACTGGCGGACGTTCCGCAAGAACCGCGTCGCGGTCGGCTCGCTCGGGTTCCTGCTGTCCATCCTGGCCCTGGGTGTCGTCGGACCGATGATCTGGGTCCCGCCGAACGAGACCATCGACTTCGCCACCGCGTATCGACCCCCGGTGTTCGCCGGCGGCTCTTGGGCGCACGCCCTCGGGACCGACGCCCAGGGGCGGCACCTCTGGCACCTCATCGTCTACGGCATGCGGGTCAGCATGGAGGTCGGCCTGGTGAGCACGGCCATCGCCATCAGCATCGGTACGGTCGTGGGCGCGACGGCGGCCCACGTGGGGGGCTACGTCGACGAGGGACTGATGCGGTACGTGGACCTCCAGCAGACGTTCCCAGTGTTCGTCCTGCTCCTGTTCCTGGTGTACCTCTTCGGGCCGAGTCTGCTGTTCATCGTCGTCCTCTACGGCTTCTTCGGCTGGGAGGGAATCGGCCGGCTCGTGCGATCTGAGACCCTCCAGCGGACGGAGGCGGTCTACGTGCGCGCCGCAGAGGCCGCCGGGGCGGGGCGGTGGTGGATCGTCCGACGGCACCTCATCCCGAACGTCTCTGGCACCGTGATCACCGCGGCGACGCTCGCCATCCCGACCTTCATCCTCGGCGAGGCCGCGCTGGCCTTCCTGGGCTTCTCCGACCCGGCGGTGTTCTCGTGGGGCCGGACCATCGCCGCCGGTCGCTCGGACCTCGCGAGCGCCCCCTGGATCAGCACGATCCCGGGCGTCTTCCTCTTCCTGACCGTACTGGCGTTCAACTTCGTCGGCGACGCGCTCCGGGACGCGATGGACCCACGATGACCGATCCCCTCCTCCGGGTCGACGGCCTGACGACGCACTTCCACACCGACGAGGGGACCGTCCGAGCCGTGGACGGCGTCTCCTTCGACGTGGCGGCCGGGGAGACCGTCGCCATCGTGGGCGAGTCCGGCAGCGGGAAGACAGTGGCTGCCGAGTCGATCACCCGGCTGGTCGACACGCCGCCGGGCGAGATCGTCGACGGCCGCGTGACCTTCGGAGGCCGTGACCTGACGACGCTCAGCGATCGGGAACTCGAGGGCGTCCGTGGCGCCGAGATCGCCCACGTCTTCCAGAACCCCCAGGACACCCTCAATCCCGTCTACCGAGTCGGGACCCAGATCGCCGAAGTGCTGCGAATCCACGGCGGCGTCAGCAGAGCCGAGGCACGGCGACGGGCGGTGACGATGCTCGATCGGGTCGGCATTCCCGATCCGGCCTCGCGGGTCGACGACTACCCACACGAGCTCTCGGGCGGGATGAAACAGCGGGTCGTCCTGGCGATGGCGCTCGTCGCCGAGCCAGACCTCCTGATCGCCGACGAGCCGACGACGGCTCTCGACGTGACGGTTCAGGCGGGGATCCTCGACCTTCTCGCGGAACTCCAAGAGGACCTCGGGATGGGCGTCCTGTTCGTCACCCACGACCTCGGCGTCGTGGCCCAGGTCGCGGACCGGGTCGTCGTCCTCTACGCCGGCAAGGTCATGGAGCGGGGCGACGTCCACGAGATCTTCGAGTCGCCGGCCCACCCCTACACTCGGGCGCTGCTCCAGTGCCTACCGGGGCGCGGCGAGCGTGGCGGCTCGATCGGCGGCGAACTCCCGGACCCGAACGACCCGCCGCCTGGGTGTCGGTTCGCGCCACGGTGCCCGTACGCAGTCGATGATTGCCGAGCCGGCGGACAGCCGGCAGCCCACCCTGTCGATGGTGACCGGACCCACGTCGCGAGCTGCGTCTTCCACGGTCCGGGCCAGGACCGGAGCCGACTCGAGGCGCCCGTGGACTGGACGGGAGGCCAGCGCGCCCGCAGCCAATCGGAGGACGCCGATGGCTGAGGACGAACGGGCGGATGAGCCGCTCCTGATCGTTGAAGACCTCGAGAAGCACTACCCGATCGCGGGCGGGATGTTCGGGCGAGAGGCCGGGGCGGTGCACGCGGTCGACGGCGTCTCGTTCACGCTCGATACGGGTGAGACGCTCGGCCTCGTCGGGGAGTCCGGCTGTGGGAAGTCGACGCTGGCAACGAGCCTGCTCGGCCTCGAGGTCCCGACCGGGGGCTCGGTCCGGTTCGACGGTCGCGACGTCACCGGCCTGTCGGGGCAGGCCCGCCGACGGTTCCGCCGGGAGGCCCAACTGGTCTTCCAGGACCCCGACTCGAGCTTCGACCCCCGGATGACCGTCGGCGAGTCGGTCACCGAGCCGCTCCGGATCCACGGCCTCGCGGACCGCGATCGCCGGCGCGAGGTCGGAATCGACATCATCGAGACCGTCGGGCTCACCGCCGCCGACTTCGATCGGTATCCCCACGAGTTCTCGGGGGGCCAGCGCCAGCGACTCGCATTGGCGCGGGCGCTGGTGGTCAACCCGCGGCTCCTGGTCGCCGACGAGCCCGTGAGCGCACTCGATGCCTCGGTCCAGAGCGAGATCCTGGCCCTGTTGGCCGACCTCCAGGCCGAGCTGGGGCTCGCCGTGCTGTTCATCAGCCACGACCTGTCGGTAGTCAGGGCGGTCTGCGACCGGGTCGCCGTCATGTACCTCGGCGAGATCGTCGAGGTCGGGCCAACGGCGTCGGTGTTCGAAGCACCCGGCCACCCCTACACCGAGGCGCTGCTCTCCGCGATCCCGGAGCCGGTTCCCGGCCGGCCGGACGACGCGGTCCGACTCGGTGGCGCCGTCCCGGATGCCACCAACCCCCCGCCAGGCTGTCGCTTCCACACGCGCTGTCCTGCCGTCATCCAGCCCGAGGGCGTCGACGTGGACCAGCAGACGTGGCGGCGAATCCTCGACGCGCGGGACCGCCTCGTGGACGGCCGGTTCGAGGTGGCAGGTCTCCAGGAGCGAGGCTCAGGGACCAGTCTCGAGGCCACGATCAGGTCGGAGCTCGACGTCCCCGACCGGGTGGATGACCCCGATCTCGATCGGGCCATGGAACGAGCCGTGGACGCGCTCGCGGAACGCGATCCCGGTCGGGCGGCCCAGGAACTGGCGGCTGCGTTCGAGACACCCTGTGAGCGTGCGGAACCCGAACCCCAGCCGGTCGGGGCGGACCACGAGGCGGCCTGTCTCCTGCACTCACCCGGCGCGAAATCGGGGAGACTGGACCGAGAGGGCGGCTTCGTCTGGGAAGGCGACCGGCGAGCGTGACGGTTGACGGTACGATCAGCCCTGGCCGTGTTCGTTGACGATCTGGACCTGCTTGTCCACCACGTCGACGTCGATCAGGGTCTTGACGTCGTGACCGGTCGACTCGACGTCCGCACCGAGGCCGACCTTCTTGATGACGGCCACGATGTCGACGATCTCCGCGCCGATGTCTTCGAGCGCCCCGATGATGCTCGTCATCGTGCCCCCGGTCGCGAGCACGTCGTCGAGCAGCAGGACGCGGTCGCCCTCGCTGACGTCGTTGATGTACATCTGGCTCTCCGAGTAGCCGGTCTCCTGGAAGAGCGCGACCTCGCCGTCGAGGCCGTAACGGCGCTTCCGGATGACGACGAGCGGGATGTCGGTGATCAGTGAGGTCGCGGTCGAGATGTGGATGCCCATCGCGGCGGGCGTGACGATCTTGTCCACCTCGTCGAGCTCCGCCTTGCGGATGATCTTGATCACGATCTCCCGGAGCAGAGCGGGCTCCAGCATCGGGACGCCGTCGCTGATCGGGTGTACGAAGTAGTGATAGCCCTCCTTCTCGATGACTGGCGCCTCCAGCAACGACCGCTTCAACCGATCCATACCGGGAGTCGGCAGGGGGGCACGAAAAGCTAACGACGCGTCCCGGAGGAGCCGACGCGGCCCGCCGGCGGCCCTCGACGGCGCCGAACGGTGCCATTTATGGTCCGTCCACGGCTCGATTCGCAGTGTGCAGCCGGCGTTCCCCGCCGTGGCCGCGCTGGTGTTCCTCCCCTTCGTGGCGGCCGCGCTCGTCCCACTCGTCTACCGCCTCCTCGGGGAGCGGACGGCCTACTACGGCGCCGGGGTCGCCGGCGTCTGCCTCGCCCTCGTCGGGAGCCAGCACGGGGCGGTCGGGAGCGTCGCGGTTCGCTGGATCCCCAGCCTCGACATCTATCTGCGCTTCTACGTCGACGGCCTTTCGCTGCTGATCGGGTTCCTCGCCAGCGGCATCGGCGTCCTCATCTTCGTCTACGCCGGCGGTTACATGCACGGCGAGTCGAACCAGCCGCGCTTCTACGCCGCGCTCCTCGTGTTCATGGGCGCGATGCTGGGCGTGGCCTTCGCCGCCGACCTCATCGCGCTGTTCGTCTTCTGGGAGCTCACCTCGCTCTCATCGTACGTCCTCATCGGGCACTACCGGCAACAGCCACGGTCACGGTACGCCGCCCGGAAGGCGATGCTCATCACCGTCGCCGGTGGACTGTTCATGCTCGTCGGCTTCTTGCTCCTCCACTCCGTCACTGACCAGGTCGCCGCGATCGGTGGGCCCTCCTTCGACCTCGCAGCGATGCTCGCGAACCCCGAGGCGACCCAAGCGGCCCTGCGAGAGGCAGATCTCTACCTCCCGGTCCTCCTGCTGGTCGGCGTGGGCGCCGCGGCCAAGTCCGCCCAGTTCCCACTCCACGTCTGGCTCCCGGATGCCATGGAGGCACCGACGCCGGTCTCCGCCTTCCTCCACTCGGCGACGATGGTGAAGGCCGGCGTCTATCTCGTTGGGCGGTTCCGACCGCTGCTGGCGGGAGAAGAGTGGACCCTGCTGTTCGTCGGCCTCGGTCTGCTGACCATGACGGTCGCCGCGATCCTCGCCGTCGCCGCGACCGACACCAAGCAGCTGCTCGCGTACTCGACGGTCTCCCACCTCGGACTCATCGTCGCGGGCTTTGGGTTCACGGCCGGCGTCGGGCACGCGGCGGCCGGCGGCGAGGCCGGAGCCTTCCACATCCTGAACCACGCGCTCTTCAAGGCACCCCTGTTCCTCGTGGCGGGCATCCTCGCTCACGAGGCCGGCACCCGTGCGATCGACGAGCTCGGTGGGCTCTGGCGGGAGCTGCCCGTCGTGGCCGCCGTGACCGTCGTCGCAGGGCTCGGCATGGCCGGCATCCCCCCGTTCAACGGCTTCTACTCGAAGGAGCTGCTCTTCGACGCGGCCTACGAGGCTGGCGCCCACCTCGGCGGGGTGGGCTGGCTGCTGCCGGTCGTCGCCGTCTTCGGCTCGGTGTTCACCGTGGTCTACTCCCTCCGGTTCGTGATGCTGTTCTTCGGCGAGCGGCCCGGCGAGCTCGACGAGGTCCATCGCCCACCGGCCGCCATGCTCGTGCCGGCGGCGATCCTCGGTGTCCTGGTCACGGTCGTCAGCCTGGTGCCGACGGTGGCCACGCACGCCATCGCCGACGCCGCGTTCGCCGCTGTCGGCGGCGAGGGGCCGGTCCACGCCTACCTCCCGACCGAGCTCTCGCCGCCGGTGCTCATGAGCGCGGCGACGATCGCGCTGGGCGTCGCCGCGTTCCCGGTGAGAGGCCGGATCCAGGACGCGGTCCACCGGGTCGCGCGGGGCCCGGGCGCGGCCGATTGGTACTACGACACCGCCGTCACTGGGCTCAACCGGCTCGGGGCGGCGGCCCACGCCGCCACCCAGACCGGCTTGCTCCGGACCTACGCGACGTGGGCCCTCGGCGGGACGAGTGCGCTCGTCCTCGCCGGCTACCTCGCGACCGACGTCGGCCTGCCGGCGCTCCCAGGGCCCGGCGTCACGCTGCCCACGCTCCTCGTGCTGGCCGTCGCCGTCCTCGGCGCCATCGCGGTCGGCCGCGCTCCCTCCCACGTCGCCGGCGTGTTGACCCTCTCTATCCTCGGGTTCATGGTCGCGATCTTCTTCGTGCTCTCGAGCGCGCCCGACCTGGCGCTGACCCAACTCGTGGTCGAGACGCTCGTGCTCGTCATCTTCCTGCTCGTGCTCGACCGGCTGCCGGCCTACTACGGCGAGGCCCGAGCCAGTCGAGCGATCCGCGACGCTGCCGTCGCCCTCGTCGTCGGCGCCACCGTGACGCTCACGGTGCTGCTCGCGACCGCGGCGACGCCGGACGACGGCATCGCGAGCTACTTCGTCGAGAACGCCATTCCCGAGGGCGGCGGCGGGAACGTCGTCAACGTCATCCTCGTCGACTTCCGGGCGTTCGACACGCTGGGAGAGATCTCGGTCGTCGGGATGGCCGCCCTCTCGGTGCTGACGTTGATCGCGATGCGCGGGCGAGGTGAGACCCAACGATGATGACCGTGATCCCCCGGACGGCCACCCGGCTAGCGGTCCCGATTGCCCTCGTCACATCGATCGCCCTGCTGCTCCAGGGCCACAACCAGCCTGGCGGTGGGTTCATCGCTGGTGTCCTGACCGCAGCCGCCTTCGCGCTGGTGTACGTCGTCTTCGGCCTCGAAGAGCTCGCGAAAATGCTCGGGGCCGAGCCCGATGGGCCGTTCGGTCACGCGCCGGTGGCGACCTATCGGGCGGTGCTGGGCCTCGGGTTGGCCCTCGCCGCGGCCTCCGGACTCGTCCCGATCGCCTTCGGCGAACCGTTCCTGACCCAGACCTACTGGATCCTCCACGGCGTCCCGCTCTACGGCGAGGTCGAGGTCGCCTCGGCGATCGCCTTCGACCTCGGGGTGTACCTCACGGTGGTCGGGGCGCTGCTGACCGTCGTCGCGGTGGTGGGGACCGAATGACCGAGGTCGCCCTCGCGCTCGTGCTGGGAACGCTCTTCGCCATCGGGACCTTCCTGCTCCTCCGGCGGGACGTCGTCCGGGTCGTGTGGGGCGTGACGATCCTGAGCCAGTCCGCGAACGTCTACCTGGTCACGATGGGTGGGCTCGCCGGCGCCGTGCCGGTACTCGGCCACAACGGTGGGGACCACGGCCTCGTGACCGACCCGCTCGTGCAGGCCCTGGTGCTCACGGCGATCGTCATCGGCTTCGGGACGACCGCCTTCGCCCTCGTGCTGACCTATCGGGTGTACGAGGAGCAGGGGACGATCGATCTCGACGAGCTCGGGGAGGGAGCCTGATGGCGGCGGCCGATCTGGCAATCGCCCCGATGCTCGTCCCGCTCTCGACGGCGGTGCTGGTCCTCGTGCTTGGCTTCTCGAGGCGGCTTCAGGTGGCCGTGAGCGTCACCGGCGGCGTGGCCTACGCGGTCGCCGTCGCGCTCCTGTTCCAGCAGGTCGCTGCTGCCGGCCCGCTCGTCTACGTCGTCTCGGGCTGGCCCGCGCCCTTCGGCATCGCCCTCGTCGCCGACGCGCTCTCTGCGTTCATGCTCGGCCTGGCCGCCATCGTCGCGCTGCCGGCGCTCGTCGCCTCCGTCCAGTGGGTCGACCCCGTCGGCCAGCGGCTCTCCTACCACGCCCTCTTCCACTTCATGCTGCTCGGCATCTCGGGGTCGTTCCTCACCGGGGACCTCTTCAACCTCTTCGTCTGGTTCGAGGTGATGCTGATGGCCAGCTACGTCCTCGTCGTCTTCTACTCGGGGGCGGAGCACACCCGGGCCGCGCTCCAGTACGTCGTCTTGAACCTCGTCGGGAGTGCGGTGATGCTGCTCGCCATCGGCGGGCTCTACGCGGTGACGGGGACGCTCAACATGGCCGACATGGCCCGCCGGCTGGCCGAGCCGGCCGCCTACGGCGTCGACCCGGCCCCGGTCGTCGGGCTCTCCGCGCTGCTCTTTGCGGTCTTCGCGCTGAAGGCCGGAATCGTCCCATTCCACTTCTGGGTCCCGCCGGCCTACCGAGCGGCGCCGGCGCCCGTCGCCGCGATGCTGGCCGGGGTCGTCAAGAAGGTCGGGGTGTACGCCATCATTCGGCTCTCCTTCACGGTGTTCGCCGGGACGGCGCTCCCGGCCGGTCTGGCCGGCTTCCCCGGCGACTCCTTCCTCGACTTCTACGCCCCCGTTCTCCTCGCGATGGCCGCGGCGAGCGTGCTGCTGGGCGGCGCCGTCGCCGTCGCCCAGGACGAGGTCGACGGGCTGCTCGCCTACTCCAGCATCGGCCAGGTCGGCTTCATCGTCCTGCCGCTGGCCATCGCCGCGGCGGTGCCGGACCTCCGCCCCCTCGCCATGACCGCTGCTCTCGTCTACGTCGTCACCCACGGGGTCGCGAAGGCGCTCCTCTTCCTCGCCAGCGGGGCCATCTTCGAAGCCGTCGGCTCGGTCCGCTTCGCCGACCTCGGCGGACTGACCGAGCGGGCACCGCTCCTCTCGGCGACGTTCCTCGTCGGCGGCCTCTCGCTGGTGGGCGTACCGCCACTCCTGGGCTTCCTCGGGAAGCTGTTCGTCTTCGACGCCGCCGCGCGGACGGGGGTCGTCGCGCCGGCGGTCGCCCTAGTGGGCGCGATCCTGACCATTGCCTACGTCACCCGGGCCTGGAACCGAGGGTTCTGGGGACCGCCCTTGGCCGGCGAGGTCGACGTCCGGACGGGGGACCTCGCCCTGCTCGTCGCGCTGGCCGCCGTCGTCATCGTGCTCGGCCTCGGCGCCGAAGGGCTGGTCCGCGCCGCAGAGGCGGGGAGCGCGGCCGCGCTGGACCGGGGCGCCTACATCTCGGCGGTGCTCGGAGGTGGGAGCACGTGACCGACGTCGGGAACGGCAGCGAGGCCGCCGGTGACGAGAACCGCCCGACCTGGCCCGCCGTGGGCGTCATCCTCGCCGTGCTCTGGCTGTTCGTCCGCGGGGTGCCGCTGACGCCGTCGGCCATCGTCGGCGAGCTCCTCGTCGGCCTGGTCTTCGGACTCCCGGTCGCCTACGCCTCCCGCCGGTTCTACTGGCCCGAAGCCGACCCGACTCGGTTCCTCCGCGTCGCGCCCTACACGCTGCTCTACGCGACGTCCTTCGCGAAGGAGCTCCTCGTGGCGAACGTCGACGTGGCCTACCGGGTGCTCGCCCCGTCGATGCCGATCGAGCCCCGAGTGATCGTCCTGCCACTCCGTGTGCGGACCGACATGGGGATCACGACCATCGCCAACTCGATCACGCTCACGCCGGGGACGCTCACGATGGACTACGACGAGGACCGAAACGCGCTGTACGTCCACGCCATCGACGGTCGCGATCCGGAGGCCCTCGTCCGACCCATCCGGCGGTGGGAGGACCTCGCCCTGGTGATCTTCGGCGAGGAATTGGGGCCGGACGACCCGGTGCCCGCGCACGAGTCGATGCCGGCCGGCGCGGCGTCGGTCGACGAGCCCATGGTGGGAGGGGATCCCGATGGCGAGTAGCGACCCCGCCTTCCTGGCACTGGCCGTCCAGGCCGGGCTCGTCATCGCCAGTGGGCTGACGCTGCTGGCCGGCTACCGCGTCATCCGTGGGCCGACGACCCCCGACCGCGTTGTGGCACTCGACACCATCGGGACGAACGTGGTCGCGATCGCCGTGCTGTTCGCTCTCCAGACGGGGTTCGCCTCGTTCGTTCTGGTGGGGCTCGTTCTCGCCATCATCGGCTTCATCAGCACCATCACCGTGGCGAACTACGTCACCGAGGGGGACATCATCCGATGACGGCCGCCGAGGTCGGGCTGCTTCGGGCAGTTGTCGTGACGGCACTCATCGCCGTCGGGAGCTTCTTCCTCTTCGTCGGCACGGTCGGGCTCCTCCGGCTGCCGGAGGTGTACAATCGACTGCACGCGACGAGCAAGGCGACCACGATCGGGGCGGCTTCGATGTTCCTCGCCGGCTTCGTCTACTACGGCCCCGGCGGCCAGGGACTGACGTCGCTCGTCGGCATCCTCTTCCTCTTCCTGACGGCGCCGACCGGGGGCCACGTCATCGCCCGGGCGGCCCAGCGCATGGGGGTCGAGTTCTATGGGCGGGCGGAGTGGCCGGACCCGATGGAGCCGGCGGAGGCAGAGGACGACTGAACCGGCGAGGACTGTCTGCCGGCGACAGGTCCCGCTGGCGGAGCCGTAGATACGCTCCGCGATGATCGCCTGCCGATGGTGTGGGCCGTAGCAGACGAGAGCGATGCTCCGCGTGACCGCTCGGTCAGAGTTCGCCGGCGAGCTCGTCGGCGACCCGCAGCCCGAGGTCGGCCTTCGAGCCCGAGAACGCTTCGACGCTATCCGGCCGGACGAACAAGGTCCGAGTTTCGTCGGCACCCATCACCGAGGCGTCGTTGGCGACCACGAAGGCGAGGCCGACGCGCTCGACGATCTCCCGGGCGGCGTCGACCATCTGGTCGTCCACGCCGCTCGTCTCGACCTTGAAGCCGACCATCGTGAGCGCGGGGTAGGCCTCGCGGATGCGGTCCAGGAGCTTCGGCGTCGGCAAGAGCTTCAGGGAGACGTCCTGCTGCCCGGAGCGGATCTTCTCGCCGACGGCGTCCATCGTGTAGTCCGAGATGGCCGCAGCCGACACGAGTGCGTCCGCCGTGGCGGCGGCTGACTCGACCGCGAGGATCATCTCCTCGGTCGTCTCCGCCCGTCTGACCTCGGCGTACGGGACGTCGGGGCCGTCGTGGACGAGGGTCACGGTTGCCCCGCGGGCGTAGCAGGCCCGGGCGACCGCCCGGCCCGTCCGGCCGGATGCACGGTTCGTGAGGACCCGGACGGGGTCGATCGGCTCCTTGGTTGCCCCGCTGGTGACGACGACGTGCTGGCCGTCGAGCGGAGACGGCCCGGTGGCCCGGGCCGTCTCCAAGGCGATCGTGTCGTTATCGGCTATCTTCGCCTTGCCTTCCTCGATCCGGGGGTCGACGAACCGGACGCCCCAGCCCCCCAGCCGGTCGATCGCGTCCAGCACGCCGGGGTGGTCGTACATCGGCTCGTGCATCGCCGGGGCGACCACGACCGGCAGCCCCGCGCCGATGGCGGTCGTGGCACAGGTCGTGACCGGCGTGTCGTCGATCGCTGCGGCCATCTTGCCGACCGTGTTGGCCGTCCCTGGCGCCACGAGCAAGACGTCGGCCCACCCGTCCTCGCCACAGAGCTCGATGTGCTCGACGGCTCCCGTGAGCTCCGTCACGACCGGGTCGCCCGTGGCGAACTCGAGCGCCCAGGGGTGAATGATACCAGTCGCGCCCTCGCTCATGACGCCCCGGACCTCGGCACCACGTCGCCGGAGCTCGTGGGCGAGCTCCACAACGCGGACAGCCGCGATGGACCCAGTCACAGCCAGCGCGACGTTGACCCCGGAGAGCATCACCCGGCCTCTCGGGGCGGGGTCGGTATAAATCGTCGCACGTCGGCGCGGCTGGGCCGACGTGTGCGGGCCAGGCGCACGGGAGGACCGGTTTCCGAAGCCTTTTGACTGACCAGTCAGTCAGTTGTGGCGATGGCAGACGAGCGGGACGACGACGTCATGGGGGCCGTCTTCTCGGCCCTCTGCAGTCACGGCTACGCCGACCTGACGATGCAGGATATCGCGGACAATTCCTCGCTGTCGAAAGGGGCTCTCCACTACCACTACGACACGAAACGGGACCTGCTGCTCGCGTTCTTAGCGCACCTCTACGATCGCTTCGAGGCCCGACTCGACGACGCCGAAGCCGCCGCAGGCGAGGACCCGGCCGAGCGGGCCGAGGCCGTCATCGACGCGGCGATCCAGCCGCCGGAGAAGCCGGACCTCCGGGAGTTCCGGACCGCCGTACTCGAGATCAAGGCCCAGGCGCCCTTCGAACCCGGGTACCGGGACCACCTCGCGGCCTTCGACGACACAGTCAGCGATCGGATCGAGCGGATCGTCGCCGATGGCGTCGAGTCGGGGCGCTTCGAGCCAGAGACCGACCCCGCCGAGATCGCCTCTTTCGTTGTGACGGTGATCAACGGCGCCCTCACCCGGAGCGTCGCCACGGACTACCCGGTGGCGGAGGCGAGGACCATCCTGCTCGACTATCTCCACGACCACGTTCGCGAGCCGGAGGCCGGGCGATGAGCGTGCGCGAGCGCCTCGGTGGGCTCTTCCCCGACCAGTCAGAGCTCGACCTCACCGAAGGAGGCATCGCGGGACCGCTGTTCTACCTCTCGCTGCCGATCGTCATCACGAACCTGCTCCAGACGGCCTACAACCTCGCCGACACGTTCTGGCTCGGCCAGTACAGCACGGAGGCGCTCGCCGCGATCAGCTTCGCGTTCCCGATGGTCTTCCTGCTGCTCTCGATCGGGATCGGCCTCTCGGTCGCGGGCTCGGTGCTCGTCGCCCAGCACACCGGCGCCGACGAGGGCGCGGAGGCAGAGTACGCCGCCTCACAGACCATGCTCTACGCCTGCATCGCCGCCGTGATCCTGGGAACCGTCGGTTTCTTCATGGTCGGTCCGCTCATCGGGCTCTTCGGTGCCTCTCCCGGGGTTGCGCCACTCGCGACCGAGTACATGCAGATCGTCTCGCTGGGACTCGTGTTCATGTTCGGCTTCTTCGTGTTCATCTCGCTCATGCGTGGCTACGGTGACACGGTCACGCCGATGCTGGTCATGCTCGGGACCGTCGTCTTCAACATCATCCTCGACCCGTTCCTCATATTCGGGTGGGGCCCCTTCCCGGAGCTCGGCGTCGGTGGTGCGGCGATCGCCACGGTGTTCTCTCGGTCGCTGGCGCTCGTCGTCGGGCTCGCGATCCTCCTCGACGGGACCCGTGGCGTCCGCATCCACCCCGGCCAGATGGTGCCGGACCTGGCCTACCTCCGGAAGCTCCTCCGGATCGGAGCGCCGGCCTCCGTGGAGGTGACCGGCCGGGCGGTCTCGGTCAACCTGATGCTGTTCATCGTCGGCCTCTTCTCGACGACGGTCGTCGCCGGCTTCGGCGTCGGCATCCGCGTGCTCTCGGTGATCTTCCTCCCGGCCGTGGCGGCGGCCCAAGGCGTGGAGACGATGACCGGCCAGAACATCGGCGCGGGGAAAGTTGACCGCGCGGCCGCGACGAATCACTTCGCCGCGAAGGCCATGTTCGTCATCCTCGCCAGTGCCGGCGTGGTCGTCTTCCTCGGGGCCCGCGCCATCGTCGGCGTGTTCACCACCGACCCCGCGGTCGTCGACGTCGGCACGATCTTCCTGCGAACGGTCGCACCGACGTTCGGCTTCATGGGGATCATGCGTGCCTACACCGGGGGCTTCCGCGGCGTTGGCAAGACGCTGACCGCGGCCGCCATCGCGCTCGCGACCCTCGGCGGGTTCCGCTTCCCCTTCGCGTGGTTCGTCTCCCAGGCGATCGGCTCGAACGGCATCTGGCTCGCCTTCGCCGTCTCGAACGTCCTCGGCGCGACCATCGCGTTCCTCTGGTTCCGGCGGGGGACCTGGCAGGGGGTCGACGTCAGGGGTGGGACCCACGGCCCACCCGTGGGCGGCGACGACTGAGGGCGGGTCGCTACTCGTCGCCGAGGTCGACGTCCCGAATCTCGAACCGGGCGCCCCCGAGTTCGCTCTCGGCGAGGTCGATCGACCATCCGTGGCCGGCCACGATCTCCCGGACGATGGGCAGGCCGAACCCGGTGCCCTGGGGGCTAGTTGTGTGGGCGGGGTCGAAGGCAGCCCCACGATCCTCGGCAGGGATGCCCGGTCCGTCGTCCTCGACGTAGAAGCCGGCACCGTCGGCGAGCCGGCCGACCCGGACCTGCACGGCCGGTCCGGCGTGCTGGACGGCGTTCCGAAAGAGGTTCTCGAGCACCCGCCGGAGTCGGCCGAGGTCCGCCCGAACGGTGAGATCGTCTTCCACGACGAGCGAGGCTTCGCCGGCCTCGAGGCCGGCCCAGCAGGACTCGGCGAGGTCGCTGAGATCGACGGCTTCGATCCCCTCGGCAGCCTGCCCCTCTCGGGCCCACGTCAAGACGTCTTCGACGAGGGCGCCCATCCGACCGTGCGCCTCCTCGACGGCGTCGAGGTGATCGCTCGCACACTCCTCGCGTGCCAGCTCGAGGCGTCCCTGCGCGACGTTCAGCGGGTTCCGGAGGTCGTGGGCGACCACACCCGCGAAGTCGGCGAGCCGCTCGTTCTGTCGCGCCAGCTCGCGCTCCCGCTCGACGCGATCGAGGGCCGCCTCGACGTTCGCGGCGAGGACCTGAGAGAGGGCTTCCTCGGCCGCATCGAAGTCGTCGACCTCGTTCGACCCGATGAGGAGGATGCCGTGCTCGCCGAGGGGGAGGAAGAGTTCGCTCCTGACGGGCGTCCCCTCGTTCAATGCTGCCGCTTGGCGAACGTCGGCATAGGCTCGCGGTTCGCCGCTCCGGTAGACCTCCCCCGCCAACCCCTCGTCGGCCGGGATCGGTGGCGGTGGCCCATCGAGCACGGCTTCAGTCCCGTCGGACCAAGCGACGGGGACCAGCGCGTCGTCCTTAGCGTCGTAGAGGTGGACGCCGTTCTGGGGCAGGTCGAGGACCTCCGTGGCCGTCCCAGAGGCGATCTGGGCGACCTCGTCCGGACTGGTCGCGACCATGAGGTCGCGCGTGGCCTCGTGGAGCCGCTCGAGGACCCGGCCACGCTCCACCTCCTCGGTGACGTCCTTGCTCACGCCGAGGACGCCCTCGATGTTCGTTCCCGTCGGCCGGTAGGGGTGCTTCTCGTTGCGAAAGACGCGGTCCTGGCCGTCGACGGAGCGTCTGGACTCGTACGTCGCCGGCTCGCCCTCGGCCATCACGCGCTCGTCGATCTCCCTGATCTCCTCGGCCGCCTTGGGGCCGAAGAGGTCGACGTCCCGCCGTCCGAGGATCTCCGCCCGCGGCATCCCGAAGAGGGCCTCCCCCGCCGAGTTGATGAGCTCGTAGCGCCCCTGCCGGTCCTTGATGTAAATCACGTGGGAGACGACCTCGATGATAGATTCGAGTGGATCGGCGCCCGCGCTGCCCCCGTCAGCGAGGAGCCGCTGCGGCGGTGGCATGGATACGGTGTGCAGTGGGGCCCGGGTAGTAAGACTTCGGCTGGGCGGTAGCGTGGCCGCCCGCCGCCAATCAACGTCAGTCATCGACTACCCACCCGTCGGCTACTCCCCAGCGACGCTCGGGTGCTGCTCCGGAGGCTCCAACTCGGGGTCGTCGAGTCTGTCACGGATCGCCTGAAGAGACGCGTCACTCCGACGCCGTCGCTCCGGATCGTCGATCTCCTCACACCCGGGCGGAACGTCACGCTCTCGGCCGGTGAAGTACGCGTCGGGGACGACCCAGTCGTGGTAGAAGGGGGCCTCGGCATCCTCCAGCAGCGTGATGCCCACCTCGGCACCGTGACCAGCGGCCACGACCGCCTGGTGGGGCTTGCCGGCGAGCCGGCCGGCGGCATAGAGGCCCGAGACGCCCGTGCGACCCCGATCGTCGACGGCGACGTACGACTTGCCTCGGTCGAGTACCTCGACGCCCTCTACTTCGGCAAGGTACCCGACCTCGTTCTTGGTCGCGCAGATGGCCCGGCTCGCCTCGACGGAATCGCCGTCAGTCGTCTCGGCCCGGAAGCCGTCCGCTGTCGCTGCCAGTCGGGCGATCTCGACCGCCTGCCGGCGCGCGCCGGCGGCTTCGGCCTGTTCGGCCATCAGCGAGAGCAGTAGCCGGGCGTCGATTCCCCACGGAAAGCCGGGGAAGTTCTCGAGGTGGGCGTTTCGGCGGAGGATGGAGTCCCCGCGGTCGGCGACGACGGTGTCGAGGCCCGCCCGGGCGGTGAAGACGGCGGCGGAGAGCCCGGCCGGCCCACCGCCGATCACGAGCACGTCACACGATTCGGGCATACGCCAAGGTGGCTATCGAGCGGCCTTAGCTGGCCCGGTCTCGGCCGTCGGTCACCGAACGAAATCCACTTAGGGCCCTCACGGCAATCTCGGCACATGTCGGAGGGAACGACCTGCGCGTCCTCGTGATCGGCGCCGGCGAGGTGGGGTCCTCGATCGCCTCCAGCCTCGCCGGCGCCCACGAAGTCGTCGTCGTCGACGTCGACGGCGAGCGCGTCGAGTCCCTCACCTACTCCCACGACGTGCTGGCGATCGAGGGCGACGGCACGTCGCTGTCGACCCTCGAGGAGGCCGGCGTCGCCGAGGCGGACATGGTGATCGCCAGCACGGACGACGACGAGACGAACCTGGTGACCTGCGCGACCGCGAAGACCGCGAGCGAGGCGTTCACCATCGCCCGGGTCCGCAACACGAACTTCCTCCGGACGTGGCGGCGCTCCGAGGGCGCCTTCGGGGTGGACTTCATGGTGTGCACCAACCTCCTCGCCGCCGAGGCCATCGTCCGGATCGCCGGCCTGCCCGCCGCCCGGGACGTCGATCCGTTCGCCGAAGGGCGGGTCCAGATGGCCGAGTTCGAGGTGCGGCCGGACAGCCCCATCGCCGGCCAGACCGTCCAGGAAGCCGACCGCTGGGAGGCGCTCACCTTCGCGGCGGTCATCGACGAGGACGAGGTCACGGTGCCCCGTGGCGGGACCGTCATCGAGAGTGGATCGAAGGTGGTCGTCATCGGGACGCCGGAGTGCGTTCGGGAGTTCGCCCAAGCGCTCGCACCCGACGAGAAGCGAGCGAGCGACGTGGTCGTGGTCGGGGGCGGTGCGATCGGGTTCGAGACCGCCCGACTGTTGGGTGAACGCGGGCTGGAGCCGCGGGTCATCGATGCAGACGAGACCCGGGCACGTGAACTGGCCGAGGCCCTCCCCAAGGCGGTCGTGATGTGCCACGACCCGACCGACGCCGAGTTCCTCGTGCGTGAGCACGTGGCTGAGAGCGACCTGGCGGTCGTGAGCTTAGAGTCCGACGAACTCACGCTGCTCGTGGCCCTACTGGCGAAGCAGATCGGAACCGGCCGGACCGTTGCCGTCGTCGAGAACGGGGCGTACGTGAAGCTGTTCGAGGCGGTCGGCGTCGACGTGGCGGTGAACCCGCGCGAGGTCGTCGCCGAGGAGATCACCCGGTTCACCCACGGCCAACAGGCCGAGAACGTCGCAGTCATCGAGGCCGACCGGGCCGAGGTCATCGAGATCGAGGTGGACGACGAGAGCGTGCTCACGGGACGGGCCATCCGCGACGCGGCCGGTGACCTCCCCGAGGGCGTCGTCATCGGGGCGATCACGCGGAACGGGGAGGTCATCACGCCCCGGGGCGGGACGGTCATTCAACCCGGCGACCACATCGTCGTGTTCGCGGACGCGGCGGTCGTCGACGCAGTCTTGGACGTGTTATGAGGCTCCGTGTCGACTGGCGCACGAGCCTCTCGCTGGTCGGCACGGTCCTGAAGTGGCTCTGGGTGCCACTGCTGATCCCCATCGGCGTCGCGCTGTACTACGGCGAGCCGCTCACGCCGTTCCTGGTCGCGATCGGCGTGACGGTCCTCGCGGGTTCGGGGCTCGAGTTCGCATGGGAGCGTGGGGACCTCGGGGGGCGCGAGGCGTTTCTGATGGTGGCGCTCGTTTGGCTCGGGATCGCCGCCGTCGGCGCGATTCCCTTCCTCGTGGCAGGGGACGGGACGATCGCACAGCCGGTGAACGCGCTCTTCGAGAGCATGAGCGGCATCACGACGACCGGGGCGACCGTGCTCGTGGACTTCGACGTCCACGCCCGGTCGGTGCTGATGTGGCGGAGCGTCCTCCAGTGGCTCGGCGGCCTGGGCATCCTGGTGCTGGCGACGGCCGTGTTGGCGACCCTCTCCGTCGGGGGGGCCCAGCTCATGGAGACCGAAACACAGGTCCAATCGGTAAACAAGCTGACCCCGAGCATCCGAGAGACGGCAGGACTCCTCTGGAGCATCTACGTCGGGCTCACCGCGCTCGCCATCGCCGTCCTCTACGGGCTCCACCTACTGGGGCTCGCGCCGAGCATGACGCTCTACGACGCAATCGCGCACGCGTTCACGTCGGTCTCGACGAGCGGGTTCTCGCCCCGGGCGGAGAGCATCGGCGCGTTCTCGCCGGCTGTCCAGTGGACGATGATCCCGTTCATGGGGATGGGCGCGACGAGTTTCGTCCTCATCTACCACGTGCTCGGCGGAGACGTCCGCCGTCCGCTCCGGAGCGAGGAGTTCCGGTTTTACCTACTCGTCCTCGGGACGCTCGGTGCCGCGGTCGCCGCCCTCGTGTTCCTCGACCCGGAGACGACCTACGGGTCGGTAGCGACGGTCCGACACGGGCTCTTTCAGGTCGTCTCGATCGTCACGACGACCGGCTACGCCACGGTGGATTTTGACCTGTGGTCGCCGGCAGCGAAGCATCTGCTCTTCGTCGGCATGTTCCTCGGCGGGATGGCGGGGAGCACGACCTGCTCGATTAAACTCGTCCGCTGGCTCGTCGTACTGAAGGGCTTCCGTCGGGACCTCTTCACGGCGATCCACCCCGAAGCCGTCCGGCCGGTGCGCCTCTCTGGAAGCGTCGTCGACGAGTCGACCGTCCGTGACGTCTACGCCTACACCCTGATCTCGCTGCTCATCTTCTTCGCCGCGACGGTGTTCGTCGTCGCGGACGGGGCCCGCGTCGGGGCCAACGTCGGTGAATTCGAGGCGATGGGGGCCGCGGCGTCGACGTTCTTGAACATCGGCCCGGCCTTCGGGGGCGCAGGGCCCTTCGGCAGCTACGTCGCCTTCCCCGAGTCGACGCGGGTCGTGATGATCGCGCTGATGTGGATCGGCCGACTCGAGGTCATCCCGGTGATGGTCATGCTCACCCCCGCCTTCTGGCGATGACGCGGGGGGCGAACCGAACCCGATGATTTGATGGCGCCGGCGGCAGTCATACCGGGCGTGTCATCGCCCGCGCGATCGAGCCGGACAGTGCCAGGCGCCCCCAACGCCCCGTCGATGCGCTGGTGGACAGCGGCGCCGGGGCACCCCACCTAGCAGATGACCCCCGTGCCACGGGCGGACGTTCGTGTCGACTGGCGAACCAGCCTCGCGCTTCTCGGCCGGATCGTGAAGTGGCTCGCCGCCACCCTTCTGGTCCCGATGCTCGTCGCGGCCTACTACGGCGAGCGTCGAGCGCTGCTCGCCTTCGGCGCGACCGCCATCGCCGCCCTCGCGCTCGGGTTGGCGCTCGAGCGCCTCGAACCGAATCCCGATCTCGGGACCCGCGAGGCCTTCCTCATGGTGAGCCTGACCTGGCTGGTCGTCGCCATCATCGGGGCCCTCCCATACGTGTTGGTCGGACAGGGGACGGTCGCGACGCCGGTGAACGCGCTCTTCGAAAGCATGAGCGGCTTCACGACCACGGGGGCCACGGTCATTGGCGACATCTCCTTCGAGACGCACGACCGTTCGATCCTCCTCTGGCGGCAGCTCACCCAGTGGCTCGGCGGCATGGGAATCGTCGTCCTGGCCGTCGCCATCCTCCCAGAGCTCTCCGTCGGCGGGGCCCAGCTCATGGACGCCGAGGCACCGGGGCCGGGCCTCGAGAAGCTCACGCCCCGCATCGCCGAGACAGCCCGGGCACTCTGGAAGATCTACGCGCTGATCACCGTGACCGAGATCGTCCTGCTCTATGGGCTCCACCTCGGTGGCGTGGCCCCCAACATGTCACTGTACAACGCGGTGGCCCACGGCCTGACCACCATGCCCACCGGCGGGTTCTCACCGGAAGCCCGCTCCATCGAGGCGTTCTCGGCGGTAGTGCAGTGGGCGATCGTGCCGTTCATGGTCGCCGCAGGCACCAACTTCGCGCTCTTCTGGTACCTCCTCCGTGGCGACCCGCGCCGCGTGGTACGCGATGCGGAGTTCCGCGGGTACGTGGGGCTCATGGCCGTGCTCACGGCGGTCGTCGCCGGGCTGCTGTTCACCGACCCGAACCTCGCAGCCCATCCCGAGGTCGGGGCCATCACGGGCGACCTCGAGGCGTCGCTCCGGCAGGCGACCTTCCAGACCGTCTCCATCGTGACGACGACGGGCTACGCGACGATGGACTTCAACGACTGGAACGCCACCGCCCAGTACCTGCTGCTGGCGGCGATGCTCGTCGGCGGGTCAGCGGGCTCGACCGGCAGCGGGATCAAGATCGTTCGCTGGCTCGTGATATTGAAATCGCTCAAGCGGGAGCTCTTCACGACGATTCACCCCGATGCCGTTCGGCCAGTCCGGCTCGGCGGCCACGCGCTCGACGAGCGGGCGATCCGCGGGATCTACGCGTTCAGCCTGCTCTACATCGCGATCTTCCTGGTGGGGACCGGCCTGGTGCTCCTCGACGCGGCTCGCGTCGATCTGGCGCTGACGGGCTTCGAAGCCATGTCGGCCACCGCTGCCACTCTCGGGAACGTCGGGCCGGGATTCGGCGTGGTCGGGCCGATGAACAGCTACCTCCCGTTCCCGGCGAGCACGAAACTCCTCATGGTCGCGCTGATGTGGCTCGGAAGACTCGAGATTTTACCGGCCTTGGTGTTGCTGACGAGCGCGTTCTGGCGGTCCTGACGCCGCTCCCGACGGAGGATACCGCCGACAGACGCCGAACCCGCCGTTGTTAACTGCCGTCGGGACGACGCTCGTGGAGATGGTCGAGCACACCCGGACCCTCGACTTCAAGATCGCCTTCGCGATCGGGCTCGGGACCATGATCGCAGCGGGCATATTCTCGCTATCGGGTACGGCAGTCGCCGCCATCGGCTCGACCGCGGTGGTCGCGTTCGTGATCGCCGCGCTCATCGCCGGCGTCACCGCTGCGACGTACTCCGAGTTCGCCTCGATCTATTCGGAGAACGGCGGCGGCTACCTCTTCTCCTCGAGGACCTTCGAACACGACCGGCTGACCTACGCCATCGGCGCGATGCTCTTTCTCGGCTACACCGGGACGACCGCCTTCTATCTCGCGACGATGGACGAGTGGCTCTTCCGATTCGTCCTCCCCGAAGCACTCCACGTCCTCCCACACGGCTCGACGGGCGTGGCAGTGGCGCTCCTGCTTGGCGCGCTGAACGCCCGGGGTACCGAGGAGAGCGGGACCTTCCAGCTCCTCGTCACCGGCGCGAAGGTGGCCGTCTTGCTCGCGTTCGTCGCCGGGATGTTCGTCGCCGTCGGGCCCACTAGCGCGACCAGCACGTTCGTCTCAAGGTTCGGCGGCGGGCCGATCGACGTGGTCACCATCTCCGCGCTGGCGTTCATCACGTTCTTCGGGTTCTCGGCGATCGCGGCGAGCGCCGGTGAAATCATCGAGCCGAAGCGGACGGTCCCTCTGGCGATCGCCGCCAGCATGGTCACCGTGACCGTGCTCTACGCGCTGGTCATCGTGGCGATGGTGAACTCGCCGGTGCCCGCCGAGGTCATCGCCCGGGAAGGGGAGACCGCGATGGGACGCGTCGCCGCGAGCTTCCTCGGGCCGCCCGGTCGGGCGCTCATCGTGGCCGGCGCGGTGTTCTCGATGGTGAGTGCCTCCAACGCCTCCATCCTCGCGGCGAGCGGCATCGGCTCGCTCATGGGCTACCGGGGGCAGGCGCCACGTCGGTTCGCACGGGTCCACCAGCGTTTTCTGACGCCGATCTGGGCCATCGGCGCCGCGACCGTGGCCATCGTCGCGATGATCGCGGCGTTCATCGGCGTCTTCCCGGCCGAGGGCGGCCTCCTCAGGCTGAACCTCGGGTTGACGGCGTTGACGGGGTTCGCCACGCTGAACCTCCTCCTCCCGCTCTCGGTGGTGAACGTCGCGCTCGTCTACTCGCGCCGACGGCTCCCGGACGTTGAGCGAGGCTTCCGGGTCCCGCTTGTCCCCGCTCTGCCAGTGATCGGCGTGCTGGCGAACCTCGGGTTGATCGTGAGCCTCCCACCCGACGGTGTGATCGTGGCCGTCGGCGTCAACGCGGTCGCCATCGCCGCCTACCTGGCTTGGGGCGGCACAACCGCCGTGGCTGACCTCGTCGAGGAGGTCGTGCCAGCGCCTGAGTCGTCCGGTGAGGAGGCGCCCGACGAGGAGCGCTTCCGGGTCCTCCTCGCCGTCGCCCGGCCGTCCCTGGCCGTTGACTACGTCCGGCTGGCTGAGACGATCGGTCTCGAGAGCGACCACCCGACGTTCGTCGAGGTGTTGAACGTCACCCAGATCCCGGACCAGACGCCGAACGAGGTCGTCCGTGAGGCGGCACAGGCGCGCGCGGACCGGATCGAGTCGAGGCTCGTCGATGCTGACCTCGACGTCGAGCACGCCGTCCAGGGGCACGTCTGTCGCGACGTCGCCTTCGACGTCCTCCAGACCGCCCGCGAGAGCGGGGCCGACCGGATCCTGATGGGCTACCCCCACGAGCACCGGACCCTGGCGGAGTCGGTCGAGTATGGCGCGCCCTGCCCGGTGTATTTCGCCTCGGGCGTCGAAGACATGGGCGCCATCGAAACCGTCACGGTCGGTGCCGGCGGCGGACCCCACCACGCGGCGATGCTCCCACTGATCCGACGGCTGGGGGAGGAGGGCGCTGCCGTCCACGTCGTCAACGTCGATCCGGCCGGCGGCGGGGGGACACCCGAGGACGTCGAAGAGACGGTGTCGGCGCTAGTGGCCCATCCCGAGGTCCACGCGGTTTCGGCCTCCTCCGTCGCCGAAGGACTGGTCGCGAGCGCGGCCGAGCGCGGCGGGCCCTTGTTTATCGGCGCCACCCGCGACCGGCGGCTCCGCCGGTGGGTCTTAGGGAGCACCCCCGACCGAGTGATCGCACTCGCGCGGGCGGCCGACGTTCCGGTTCTCGTCTTCACGAGCACCCAGGGCGTCTCCGGTCGGCTCGAGGACTACCTCTACCCGTTCTACCGGTACGCGAGGAAGTTCGTCCGGGAGCGCCGGCGCCACACGAACGACGAAGCCATCGGATCGGCGGCGCGAGAGCGCACTTGACCGGGACGGCGGCGTGACCCGACCGGGCTACTCCGACTCGACGTGCCGGTCGCCCCCACCGTACTTCAAGAAGACGTAGGCCAGGCCGAGGATCGCGGCGAGGCCGACCGAGGTCGCGATGCCGAGGGTCTTCGCGCTGTCCGGAACGGCGGGACCGCCCCCGCCGCCAGCGTCCGGGGGCGCGCCCTGCTCGTTGACGATGATCGTGCCCTCCATGCCGAGGTTGAGGTGAGGCTGGCAGTGGAAGGCGTACTCGCCGGTCGTCTCGAAGGTGTGGGAGTACTCGAAGCCGGCGTTCTCGATGGTCTCGTAGCCTTCCCAACCCGCCCCCGAGGGCTGGCTGTCCACGACGATGTTGTGCGTGTTGGTCTCCCAGACGAAGTTGACCGTGGTCCCGGGCGCGATGTACAGCGGCTCATCCGTGCCCGGCTCGTACGCGTAGTCGACCAAGTTCACGGTCTGGGTTCCGCCACCGCTGCCCTCCTGGGCCACGGCAGTCCCCGTGGCACCGCTCACGGCTGCGGTCCCGGCCGCCGCACGGAGGAACCCGCGCCGCGACACCGGTCCATCGCTCGTCATTGGCGGTCGTTCGCGGACGCCGGTACTGAAGCCTTTGGTTTCGGGCGCCGACGACTCAGTGCTGCCGGTCGATCATGAAGCCCGGGAACTCGCGGAGGTTCTCGGCCGGTTCCGGCTCGAGGTCGAGGTCCTCGATCGCCGCGCGGGCCTCATCGGCCAAGATAATGGCCCGCTCCCGGCTGTACTCGACCGCGCCCGTGTCCTGGATGATCTCGATGGCGTCGAGGACCGCCTCGTCCGATGGATCCGGGTCCGCCAGGACCGACTGGAGCCGCTCGGCTCGCTCGGGGTCGGCCTCGGTGAGGGCGTGGATCACCATCAACGTCGTCTTCCCCTCCCGGATGTCGTTGCCGAAGGCCTTCCCGAACTCACCCGCCTCCCCGAGTGAGTGTTCCAGGTCGAGGACGTCGTCGATGATCTGAAAGCCCACGCTCATCCGCTCGGCGTAGGTCGCCACCGCGCGCTCGACCGACTCCGACTGGTCCGTGACGATCGCGGCGAGCCGGGCCGTGATCCGGGCCAGACAGCCGGTCTTGCAGGCGCACATCTCGAGATATTCGTTCTCCGAGACCTCGGAGCGTCGCCGGTTGTGCCAATCGATGTCCATGCCCTGGCCGAGGTGGGTGCGGTTCAGCTCGTAGGTGAGCATCCGGTAGGCCGCGAGCTGGCGTTCGGCGTCTGAGTGGACCCCGTCGCCGGTGACGAGCTTCAGCGGGATGAAGTAGAGGGCGTTGCCGGCGTTCAGCGCCACGTCCCGGCCGTAGACCCGGTGCAGGGCGGGCTCGCCCCGACGGAGCTCCGCCTCGTCCTCGACGTCGTCGACGATGATGGTCCCGGTGTGGAGGATCTCCGGGATGGTGGCGAACCGGAGGTGGGCCTCCGGATCCGCACCGAAGGCATCGACGAGGACGAGGAAGAGCACGGATCGCCATCGCTTACCGCCGCGGTCTAAGAGGTCCCAGACCGGGTCGGCCAGGCCCGCCTGGATCGCCTCGGCGTCGTAGTCGAAGGTGGGTGTGCCGAAGAACGAGGCGAGGTAGGCGTCGTCGATCTCCCGGGGGAGTACCTCGGCGATCGCCTCGTCGATCGCGGGTCCCCATGTCGACAGCACCTCGCGCATACCCTGCCCATCGCCGGGGGGTCGAAAAAGCTTCGCGGTCGACCCCGAGACATCGAATCGGGAATGGGGCCCTGGCGACAGCCGGTCGAACCACCCGACGTCGCCGGAACGCTTTTGCGGCCGCCGCGACCATCCGCCCCCATGGCAGACGTCGAAGCCGACCTCAGAGAGCAGTTCACCCGGGCCTTCGAGGGCGCGGACTACCCGGTCGAGAATCAGATGGACCTGGTGCCGGCACTCCCAGACGGTCCGACGACTCGGTTCGAGGCCGGCGACTTCTCGATGAGCGCCATGGAACTGGGCATGAAGCTCTCGGACCGCCAGGAGTTCCCCTACGACGACGTCGAGTCGCTCGTCGAGGACCTGATCGAGGGCGTCAAGGCGAAGGGTTTGATCTGACCGCGGAGGAGGCGTATTGCCGAACGGCGAGCACGGACGGGACCACTTTTGTCGGTCGCCGACGGAGTCCACCCGAACGATGATCGGCGTCGTCGGTCCCGAGCAGCCCGCAGCCGAGCTCGCGGCGGCCATCGACGCGGGGACGGTCCAAGTCGACGACGCGGACGCGGCAGTGGCGGCTGGCCCGTCGGTCGTCGTGGCCATCGGCGACGACGCGGTCTCCGGGCTTGTCCGCGCGGGTGTCGACATACCGGTGCTCCCGGTCGATACCAGCGAGGCGTTGGACCCGATCGCCCGTGACCGGGTGCCCGAGACGCTCACGTCCGGGCTCGCGCAGGGCTTCGGCCAGCGCGAGCGGCCCGTCCTCGAGTCGCGACTCGACGGCTCGAGGGCGCCGGCCGTTTTCGAGGCGATGCTCGTAACGACAGAGCCAGCCAGGATCTCGGAGTACACCGTCGAAGGCGGTGGTTGGGCCGACCGGTTCCGGGCGGACGGCGTGGTGGTGTCGACCCCCGCGGGGAGCGCCGGCTACTCGCGAACCCTCGGCGGGCCGGTCGTCGATCCAGACGCGGGGGGACTCGCCGTCGTACCCGTCGCCCCCTTCCTCCGCCGTTCGACGGACCGGGTGGCCGACGAGGACACAACGCTGGCGGTCACCGTCGAGCGGGACGAAGGTGACGTCTCGCTGCTCGTCGACGGCCGGTCGATCGGCCTCGTGTCGCCGGGCGATCCGGTGTCGATCCACGTCGCCGGGACGGTGTCGACGGTCGTCGGCGTGGAGGACTGAATTCGCCGGCCTGGACGGAGGGGAGGTACCGCGGCGATTGGAAAAGCTCTAATGGGGCTCGCTCCGAGGAAGGCACATGGTCGAACCGGCGATCCTCGGGCCGATCGACGCCCTCCTCGCCCCGGTGGCCGAGTACGTCGTCCTCGTGCTGGTGCTGGCCAACCTGGGGACCCGCTTCCTCGCCCACCAGACCCACGTGCGGCAGGCCGAGGAGAGCGCCGAGGCCGTCCGGCGACACCGCCTCCACGAGCTCTCGAACGTCGTGCTCGTCCTCGTCTCGTTCTACTACCTGACGCTGCACCACCACTCCGGCGTGGTGCTCGCGACGCTCGTCGTCGGGACCGTGCTCACGGACTTCTTCGAGTTCGAGTCCCGTCGGGTCGAGGCCAGACAGGACCTGCCGATCGAGCAGCCCAAGGGGGCCATCGTCGCCTCCGCAGTGGTCTTCCTCTACGCCGCGTACCTGAGCCTCTTCTTCGTCGTCGAGCCGGTCTGGAGCGCGATCGTCTGATCTCGGCTCCGGTCGAACACGTCGCGAACAACACAACCGGCGCGGAGCGCCCCGTCAGTCCGGCGCCCGCTGTCCCACCATTGGCTGGTCCGCGACCTCGGCACGAATCCGCCGAACCGGGTCGGTCGTGAGCCCACCCCACGCCACCTCGACCTGCTCGCCTGGCTCGGCGTAATCGGCGTGAATCCGCCCGTTCGAGTTCATCCGGCGGAGGTTCGGGCTGAAGTTCACGCCCGAGGCCCATCCGACCTGCACGCCCTCGGCGAACACCTTCGAGTAGCGCATCCGGTGTTGGCCGGAGGCCATCTTCGGCGGGGGCGCGCTCGGCCCCTCGCGAAACTGCTCGGCGAAGAGGTCCACGACGTCGTCGGTGGACCAGACGAGGCCGACGAACCGGCGGTCCGGCCCACCCGCCTCGGCCTCGGTGGTCAGGGCCTGCCGACCGTGGAAGTCGACGTCGAGGTCAATCCGGGACGCCCAGCCCAGTTCCGCCGGCGAGCAGAAGTGGTCGGCGAGGTCCCAGTCGATGGCCTCGAGTTCCTCGTGGGAGATCCAGTGCTTGGCGAGTCGGTGCGCGTCGGTCGGGGCAACTCTGGCTGGCAGGTAATCGCGGATCGCCGTCGCGTACCCCGCCTCGGTGTGGCCGATCTGCTGGGCACGGAAGCCGATCTCGCGGAGACCGTACTCGCGGCCGACGTCCCGGATAGCCCGCCAGAGTTCGGCGGCCTTGCCGGTGTCCGTCCGCATCAAGAATTCGTACCCCCGCTCGCCCGTGACACCCTGACGGTCGACGATGGTCTCGGTGTCGAGGACCGTCGTCTCCCGGAACCTCGAGAAGCCTAGGTCCGCGAAGGACTCGCCAGTCACCGCCTCGACGACGTCCGTCGATCGGGGCCCCTGCACCGCGTAGCAGGTGTAGTCGGCCGTCACGTCCTCGAGTTCGACGTCCGCACCGGTGTGGTTCTTCAGGTGAGCGAACCACGAGTAGGCGCCGGACTGACTGAAGAGGTACTCGTCCTCGCCGCGACGAAAGGTCAACCCCTCCAAGGCGACGTGTCCGTCCTCGTTCACCATCGGCGTAAACACCACCTGACCGACGTCCTGACCGGTGAGGTCCGTCACGGTCGCGTAGTTCACGAACGCGGAGGCGTCTGGGCCGGTGATCCGGACCTTGTTGAGCCAGCTCCAGTCGCCGAGGATCGCGGTGTTCCGGAGCGCGAGCGACTCCTTCCACCAACGGGTGTACTCGTAGGCAGTGAGGAACCCCGCGTTCAAGTGATACCAGAGCCGGCTCGTGTTCGTTTCGTCCTGGGCGGGGGCCGCTGGGCCGCCGATGTAGGGCCGTTCCGTGAATGCCTCCTTGCCGAACTGGGAAGCCGATTGATACGCCGATCGCAAATCCCGAGAGTGATCGCCAGTCACGCTTCTACGAACAACGGCCATCGGCCAGGAATACGTTCCGATGCGGGCTCCGGGAGATCGCCGACGGACGGTGCCTTTCTTCTACCCAGCGGTCCGCGCTGCGCCTATGCAACTCCCGATGGCGTTTACGCGGTCGGTCGAACGCACGCCGGACCGGACTGCGCTCGTGGACCTCGAGGGTGGGACCGAGTACAGCTATCGGGCGCTGGACGAGCGGGTGAACGCCGTCGCGAACGCGCTCCGCGACCGTGGCCTCAAGCCGGGAGACCGGGTGGCGCTCTGCCTGCAGAACCGAGTCGAACACGCCATCCTCGTCCTCGCAACGGCGGTCGCCGGCGGTGTCGCCGTCCCGTTCAACTTCCGCGGTGCGGCCGGCGACGTTCGGTATCACCTCGAGGACGCGGAGCCGACGGTGTTCGCCTTCGGCGAGGCAGTCCAACCGGCTGTCGACTCCCAGACAGAGGCGCTCCCGTGCGATGAGTACCTGTTCGTAGGCGAGCAGCCACCGTCGTTCGCGACGCCGTTCGGCGACCTGCTCGAGGGGTCGACGGCCCCACCGGACGTCGAGGTCGCCCCCGACGATCTGAGCGTCATCCTGTACACGTCGGGGACGACCGGGCAACCGAAGGGAATCCCCCTCGACCATCGGGCGGCGGTCAGCCGCGCGCTCGACACGGCCCTCGCCCAGGGGAGCTACCTCCAGCAGGAGGTCACGCTTGCAACGATGCCGATGTACCACACCATCGGCCTCCACTCGAGCTTCCTTGCTCGGATGCTCACCAGTGGGACCTTCGTCCCGATGCCCGACTTCGACCCGGAGGCGTACGTGCGAGAGATCGACGCGAGGGACGTGACGGTCCTGTTCACCGCACCCACGGTGTTGACGCAGGCCCTGGAGGCCGATGCGGCCGAGGATGCATCCTTCGACTCGCTCCGCGTGCTGATGTACGGCGGCGAGAAGGTCGGCGCGCGACGACGCGAGCGGATCGAGGCCGCCTTCGACCCGGAGCGGATGATCAACGTCTACGGGGCCACCGAAGTGTACCACCCACTCGAACTCACACACCCGGAACACTCGGGCCGGAACGGCCTGTTCTACCGACGGCGAATCGTCGAGTTCGACGCGTCGGATCCGTCGGCAGAGGTTTCGGTCGGGACCGAGGGCGAGCTCGTCATCGACACCGACTCACCGATCGTGTTCGATGGCTACTGGCAGAAGCCCGAGGAGACGGCCGAGGCCATCGTGGACGGCTGGTTCTTCACGGGCGACGCCGCCTACGAGACCGAGGCGGGGCTGACCGTCATCACCGGACGCGCGGACGACACGATCGTCAGTGGGGGCGAGAACATCCACCCGACCGAGGTCGAGGACGTCCTGCTCGCCCACCCCCACGTAGCCGACGTTGGGGTCGTCGGTACACCGGACGAGGAGTGGGGCGAGGTGGTCACGGCGTACGTCCAGCCCGACGGAACTGTCGATGCCGACGATCTCGATTCCTGGTGCGTCGAGAGCGAGGACCTCGCGGACTTCAAGCGGCCCCGCGAGTACACGTTCGTCGACGAGATTCCGCGGAATCCGAGCGGGAAGATCATGCGATACCGGCTCCGCGATCGAGACTGACTCAGGCGGTGGCGTCGGTAGTCCTAACTACCCGACGGGTCCTACCCCGTGGCATGGTCGACCGCGAGGCGCAGGCCGAGGCGGGCACCGCCGAGGGGCAGGGACCAGTCGAGATCGACGCCGAGCTCGCCCGCCACATCGAGAACAAGCGGGAGGAACTCCTCGAGAAGTTCGAACTCCACGACCAGCTCGTCCCGTCGGTGCTCGACGAGGCGGAAGCACGCGTAGAGGACGTCGAGGCGGAGATCCAAGCCGAGGTCGACGAGCGCGAGGACCTCCGCGATCTCACGACCTGGACGGTCGACCCCGTCGACGCGCAGGACTTCGACGACGCGATCTCCATCGAAATGGACGGTGACGAGTACCACCTCTGGGTCCACATCGCCGACGTCACCCACTACGTCACGCCGGAGACCGAGATGTGGCGCGCCGCCGTCGAGCGGGGGAACACGATCTACCTCCCGGCCTACACGGTCCACATGCTCCCGCCGGCGCTGGCCGAGACGGTCTGCTCGCTCGTGCCCGGCGAGGACCGGCTCGCCCACACCGTCGAGATGCGGCTCGACCCGGAGACGCTCTCCTACGAGGAGATCGACATCTACAAGTCCGTTATCCGCTCGGACGAACGGCTCACCTACAACGAGTGCGAGAAGCGCCTCGACGACGAGACCGCCGAGCTCCACGCGGAGAACGCCCTCGCCTTCGAACTCGCCGACCAGCTCCACGAGCAGCGGAAGGAGGACGGCTCGCTCGTCTTGAACCCCCGTCGGGACCGCGCCCACACGATCATCGAGGAGTGCATGCTGAAGGCCAATAAGGCCGTCACGCACGAGCTGATGTGGAACCGCGGGGTCGAGGCGGTCTACCGCGTCCATCCCCAGCCCTCGCCCGACGAGTGGGACGAGGCGCTCCGGGAGATCCAGGAGCTCGAGGGCGTCTCGATCCCGGCCGACAGCTGGGACGACCCACGGAAGGCCGTCAACGCCACACTTGAGCAGGCCCCCGAGAACCAGCTCTCGAAGATCCAGCGGGCGGTGATGTTCGTGATGCCCCGGGCGAAGTACATGTCAGACCCCTTCGGCGGCCACCACGCGCTGAACTTCGAGATCTACGGCCACTTCACCTCACCCATCCGGCGGATGTCCGACCTCGTCAACCACTGGATCGTCCACACAAACGAGGTGCCAGAGGACCTCGTCGAGCTCTGTGACCGTGCGTCGGATCGGCAGCGAGCCGCCGAGCGCTGCGAGCGGGAGTATCGGCAGTTCCTCCAGGAGGTCGGCCTGAACCCGGACGCGGTGAACAATCGTGGCCTCCACGTCCTCGACGATGACGGCGAGGCCATCGAGACCGACCCCGAGGACTCCTCGTAGGAGATGGACGACCGGCGCCGGTTCGTCGTCGGATCGCTGGCCTTCGCGATCGTCGCGTTCGTCCACGCGCTACTCACCTGGCCGATCCGGTCGACGCTGGCGCTGTTTCTCGGGGGAGCCGCAATCGCCTTCCTGGCAGAGGCGGCCGGCGTCCGCTTGGGCTTGCTCCGTCACCACATCGAGCCACAGCTCGCCGGCGTGCCCCTCGTCGTGGTGCTGGCCTGGCCGGCGACGGCGTATTCATTCTATCGGGGGGCAGCCCTTCTGGTGCCGACCGGTCTGTCGGCCGCGCTCGTCGCCGCGGTAGCAGCGACGCTCTTCGACGGGCTCACGGACCCCATCGGCGTCCGACAGGGGCACTGGGCGTACCCCGCCTCGGCCGTACCGGGGCCGCGCATCCGCGGTGTGCCCTGGTGGAACTTCGCCGCGTGGTTCGTCCTAATCCTCGTGACGGCGATGCTCCCGACGCTGGTCGGTCTGCGGTGAGGGCGAGCGGACGACCGCGGGGCCGCAACCTATTCGAGCGAGTGGCGAGTCGGGACCGCCATGACGGACCAGTGTCCGGTCTGTGGGGACCCGGTCGAGTACCGAGAGGTGGTGACGCTCGAGGACGGCTCGGGCGTCGCTGGGCGGAAGATCGACGTCGAGGCGCTGTGTGCCATGGACGACGGGACTCGCTGGAACCGCATCTGCCCGGTCGCGTCCGACGTCGAGGGCTCCGTCCAGCTCGAGGTGTACCGACACCACTGGGAGTCGACCGAGTGAGCCGACAGGGGACCGTCCGACCGTGACCGACCCGGCCTATCCGGATCCCGAGACCGCGAACGTCCTCGAGCCGGGCTGTGTCCGGTGTCCGGCGCTCGTCGAGAACCGAGAACGGATCTCGTGGGGGAACGGGTCGCTGGACGCCGACGTCATGGTCGTCGGCGAGGCGCCGGGGGCTGGAACCCCAGAGGCCGACCGGTGGCGCGGTGGCAACTGGACCGGGCTGGCATACACGGCTCGCCACTCCGGGCGGCTGATTCGGTCGACCTTCGAGGCGCTCGGCTACGGGCCCGAGGACCTGTACGTCACGAACGCGGTGAAGTGCTTCCCGGCGGACGGGGAGGGCGGGAATCGGGAGCCGAGCGCGGAGGAGTTGGCCACCTGCTTCGACCACCTGGCTGCCGAGCTCGACCAAGTGGCGCCCGAGGTCGTAGTGACGACCGGGAAACACGCGGCCACGGTGCTCCTCGAGCGTGCAGGCATCGAGATTGCCGGCTTCGTCGACTCGATCCTTGAGCCGGTCGAGTGCCCGACGTTCGACACGACGGTGCTACCGGTCCTCCACCCCGCCTATCAGCACGTGTGGCTGTCCCGGCTTGGCTACGACCGAGACCAGTACCGTGCGGAGTTCGGCCGGAAGATCGAGGAGGTCGTCGTCCAGCGCTGATGGTCGGCGGTCCCGGAACGCACTGTACCTGCGTTCCCAGTCGCGTGCGAGTGCGTCTGGTAATCCACGGAAAGCGACTCATCGCTCTGTGGTCTGTCGATTTGTCGACTAGCTGGAATGGTCGGTCAGCCCGATGGTGACCACTATGAAGCCTGAAAAACGGAAAGGGGGTGGGGGTGCTGTGGGGGGCGGTTCGCGGCCGTCTAACCACGAACCAGTCGCTACTGAGCAGGATACCACATAAAAGGGTACCGGCCAAATTATCGGGTTCGAAAAGAGGCCTTCGTGACTGCGTCCGCAAATTTATCTTTTTGATAATCAGGAGGGTGATTTTATCTATGGCGTTTTCCAATCCGGAGGCAGCACGCCAGCCAAAGGCAGGCGGCGTGGGAGATACTGAAACCAATGACACGAAACACGATCATCGACCGACTGAAGGAGTCCGACCGTGCGGTGAGCCCGGTTATCGGGGTCATCCTCATGGTCGCCATCACCGTCATCCTCGCAGCCGTGATCGGCACGTTCGTACTCGACCTCGGGCAGAGCGCGGGGAACAGTGCACCGAGTGCGAGTCTGACAGTCACTGCTGATACCGGCTCAGACTCGTTCCAAATCTCGCACAAGGGCGGAGACAGTCTCGTCGCTTCACAGTCGAAGGTACTCATCACGAACGAGAGTAGTGGCGGAACCGTGGAGTGGAGCTCGTCTTCGAACGATACGACCTTGGGCGTCGGCAATACTGCCAATGCGAGTATCGCGAACGAAAAATTGGACTGGGATGGGAGTGATGGCGTTTCTGACTTTGGTGGAGGGACTGCCGATTACAACAACGTCGTATCCGGCACCCAGTACTCCATCCAGGTCATCGACACCGAAAGTCAGCGTGTGATCTTCGAGACCACGATCACGGCGTAAACCGCCGACGCTGGCGTGTAGCCAGTTTCCCACATCCTTTCTGTCAGTATTTATCCATAGTTATGACGACCCCCATCGTTCGGAGCCCCTGGTTTTGAATTTGATAATTTGGGGCGAATGGTTAAGGACTGAATCTACAAATTCCGGGACATCGCGCCTCAACCGAAACTGGCGTGGGAGCACACAATGAACGGTTCATTCACGGAACGACTGAACAGCACCGATAGAGCAGTGAGCCCTGTCATCGGGGTCATCCTGATGGTTGCTATCACCGTCATCCTTGCAGCTGTGATCGGGACATTCGTCCTAGATCTCGGCCAGAGCGCCGGCAATAGCGCACCGAGTGCCAGCCTGACGGTATCGACTGACGCCGCGAGTGATTTCGTGAACGTCAGTCACAAGGGTGGCGACACGCTGAACTCCGGTAACACGAAGGTCATCATTTCGAATGGTTCGGCTACTGCAGAATTCACGCCGAATGGTGATGAGGCCTTCTCGGTTGGGGAGAATATCGGGTTCGCAACGAACGAGTCCTCAACGTCGAACTCGTGGGCTCTCTCAGATGCCACCAACAAGGTTGAGTTCTCATCCGGAAACCAAGTCGATGTCCAGGTCATCGACACCGATAGTCAGCGTGTGATCTTCGAGACGACTGTTACGGCGTAATCACCGCGCTGGCGTGTAACCGGTTCCCACCTTTCTTTGCAAACAGCCTTCGAGAGTGGCAGCTGAAGGTCACCAATTATCCTCTGTGAGCATCAGTTGGCCACTTCGGGAACACGGCCCATCTCAAGTGGGACCTAGACGCCGGGAGTTGAACGCCATAGGGTGTTGCAGCCTGGGAACGCCCAGTGACTAAATCGAATCATTCGAAGAAGTCACACGATGAGAACACTAACCGGCCCAATTTAATGGACTCGCCGGGATTTGAACCCGGGGCCTCTTCCTTGCGAAGGAAGCGATCTGCCACTGATCTACGAGCCCGCATCCAGTCGTATTCTGCGAGTTTATTTGAGACTTCTGCTCTCGGCCGCATTGACGTCGGGACATCACCCCGCACGAAGCAGGTGGAGCCGACCGGTGACCAATCCGATGACGAACCCGGTCGCGTGGCCGGCAAGCACGACCAGCCCACCACCGGTGGCCAGTGCCAGGCCGAGAGCCAGCAGCGCGACGACAGCGGCCGACGCCCGCCGAGACAGCTCGATCCTGCCCAACAGGCGCTCGGTCGCGAGGTTTCCGGCCAGGAGGTAGCCGACCAACGCGAAGATCGCGCCGCTCGCGCCGAGGACGGCCGTCCCCGTGTACCCGAGGACTCCAGCAAGGCCCACCGCTGCGATCCCCGACACCGCCCCGGCAGCGAGGAAGAACCCGTGGAACCGGAGCCGGCTGGTCCGCCGGGCCACGAACAGGCCAACGACGAGCAGCGCCACGGCGTTGGCGAACATGTGTCCGTACGAGCCGTGGGCGTAGACGCTCGTTACGATGGTCCATGGGCGCACCGCCAGGGGCAGCGAGAGCGCGAACACCTCGGCGCCGATCCCGACGAGCGGACTGAGGACTTGCAACGCGAAGACCAGTATCACGAGCCCGAGCACCTCGGCGACCGCTCGCGTGCCGCTCGCCATGGGCGAATAGCCTGCGGCTGTCGGGATAAGTGGCGTGCCCGGAGAACCCGACGTCAGTCCTCGAGGACGATCTCGATGCTGACGTCGTTGGGCACCTGAATCCGCATGAGCTGGCGCAGGGCCCGCTCGTCCGCGTCGATGTCGATCAGCCGCTTGTGCACGCGCATCTCCCAGTGCTCCCACGTCGCGGTGCCCTCGCCGTCAGGCGACTTCCGGGTGGGCACCTCCAGCGTCTTCGTCGGTAGGGGCACGGGTCCCGACAGGCTCACGCCCGTCTTGGATGCGATCTCCCGGACGTCGTCGCAGATGTCGTCCAGGTCGTCCGGGCTCGTGCCCGCGAGCCGTACGCGTGCCTGTTGCATCGATTAGGCCTCGTTCACGTCGAGGACCTTGCCGGCCGCGATGGTCTGACCCATGTCGCGGATGGCGAAGGAGCCGAGCTCGGGGATCTCCGAGGACGGCTCGATGGAGAGCGGCTTCTGGGGCCGCACGGTGACGACCGCCGCGTCACCCGACTGGATAAAGTCGGGGTTCTCCTCGGCGACCTCGCCGGAGGCGGGGTCGAGCTTCTGGTCGATGGACTCGATCGTGCAGGCCACCTGCGCGGTGTGGGCGTGGAAGACCGGCGTGTAGCCGGCCGTGATCACGCTCGGGTGCTGCATGACGACGACCTGGGCCGTGAACGTCTCGGCCACGGTCGGCGGGTCGTCGGCGGGGCCACAGACGTCGCCCCGGCGGATGTCGTCCTTGCCGACGCCACGGACGTTGAACCCGACGTTGTCGCCGGGGCCCGCTTCGTCGACCTCCTCGTGGTGCATCTCGATCGTCTTGACCTCGCCGCCCACGTCCGAGGGCTGGAAGCTGACGTTGTCGCCGGAGTGCATCGTCCCGGTCTCGATCCGACCGACCGGGACCGTGCCGATGCCCGAGATGGTGTAGACGTCCTGGATCGGGAGCCGGAGCGGCGCGTCCGTCGGCGGCTCCGCCTCCGGGAGGTTGTTCAGCGCCTCCAGGAGGGTTGGCCCGTCGAACCAGTCCATGTTGCCCGACTTCTCGGCGACGTTGTCGCCCTCGAACGCGGAGATCGGGATGAACGCGGCGTCGTCGGTGGAGAAGCGCACCTGCTGGAGCAGCTCCTTGACCTCGTCGACGACCTCGTGATAGTTGTCCTCCGAGTAGTCGACGAGGTCCATCTTGTTGACGCCGACGATGAGTTCGGCGATGCCGAGGGTACGAGCGAGGAAGACGTGCTCGCGTGTCTGGGGCGCGACGCCGTCGTCCGCGGCGACCACCAGGACCGCGTGGTCGGCCTGGGATGCCCCCGTGATCATGTTCTTCACGAAGTCGCGGTGGCCGGGCGTATCCACGATCGTGAAGTAGTAGGTGTCCGTGTCGAACTCCTGGTGGGCGATGTCGATGGTGACCCCGCGCTCGCGCTCCTCGGCGAGGTTGTCCATCACGTAGGCGAACTCGAAGCCGCCCTTGCCCTTCTCTTCGGCCTCTTCTCGGTACTGCTCGATGACGTGCTCGGGTACGCTCCCTGTCTCGAAGAGGAGCCGTCCCACGAGCGTGCTCTTGCCGTGGTCGACGTGGCCGATGATGGCCAGGTTCTGGTGCGGTTTGTCTGCCATGGTGGGATTCAGGCGCCTACAGGCGCTACTGCTCGAATCCTTGACCGGTGGCAAGTAAAACGATTTCGATACGGCCTGTCTCCGGGGCCGTCACGTATTGCGGTTTTCGTGCGAGCACCTACCACGCCCGGACCGTGGCGGCGCCAGTCGGTTCCGGGCCGGGCGGCTACCGGGAGAGCCGCCGGAGGTCGGCCAGCACTGCGGTGGCTGTCTCCGGCCCGCCGGCGCCCCGGCCTGAGAGGTTCATCCGGCCACCGTGGCGCGTTTCGATCTGGACGATGTTCATCGTCCCGGAGACAGCGAGCGTCCCGTTCTCGGGGACGAGCCGCGGACCGACACGTACGCCGTCGCGGCTGGCCTCGCCGATCAGTCTGATGGTCCGACCGTCCTCGGCGGCGAGCTCCAGGGCGTTCCCCGGGATACCCGAGATGCCCTCGACCTCGGCGTCCTCGAGCGAGAAGCCGCCGCCGGCGAGCAGGTTTGCGAGGATGACACACTTCAGGGCAGCGTCGGTGCCCTCCACGTCGAAGGTGGGGTCGGCCTCGGCGACGCCCAAGTCTTGGGCCTCCGCGAGGACGTGGTCGTAGCCGAGCCCCTCGGCGGCCATCCGGGTGAGGGTGAAGTTCGCCGTGCCGTTGAGGACCCCCCGAACGGCGGGGACCTGCTCCGGCTCCCGGTCTTCGATAGTCGCGATGGCGGGGATGGCCCCACCGACGGTCGCTTCGAATCGGACCTCGCCGGCGCTGTCGGCCTCGAGGGCCCGGAGCTCGTCGTAGCGCTCCGCGACGGGACCCTTGTTCGCGAGCACGGCGTGGCGGTCGCGTTCGAGGGCACGCTCGACGTGGCCGAAGCCGGGCTGGGCGTCCCCGAGCGTGGTCGGGGTGGCCTCGACGAGCGCGTCGTAGTCGGCCTCGAGGGCGTCAGCCGGGTCGGCGTCGCCGACTGTGCCAGTCTCGTCCTTGGCCGCCAGAACGGCCTCGACGTCGATCCCGCCGTCGTCGAGGGCCGCGCCACTGGAGTCGGCGACGGCGACCACCTCGTGGCCGAACTCACCGGCCAGCGCCGCGACGGAGCGGCCAACCGCGCCGGCGCCGAGGACGGCGACCCTCACGGCCCCACCTCCGAGCCGGCGGGCTCGACCGTCAGCAACCCTTTCTCGTCGGCGACGCCCCGGATGCCGGCGACCGCCTCCTCGACCGAGCCACGGCGGGCCGCCAGTCGGACGCGGGCGCTGGCGTCGCCGCCGTTCCGATCGCCCGCGGCGAAGGCGAAGTCGACGACCGTCGCGGCCGACCCGTCCTCGATCCGCGAGAGGGTATCCGAGAGGTCGGCCTCGACGAGGTCGCCGACCAGGAGCACGACGACCTCCTCGGCGAAGCGCTCGGCGCCGGCCTGGATGACGTTCACGCCGGCGTTCGTGAGAGCCTCGACGATGGCCTCGAAGCGGTCGGGGGGGCACTCGACGTCGACCTCGACGGGGATGTGGCCCCGGGGCGTGATGTTGCCGCGCTCGTGGAAGATCGAGAGGAGGTTCCCGCCGTTCTCGGCGATGGGCCGGAGGGCGTTCAGCAGTTCGCCGGGTCGGTCGACGAGTTCGAGGCGGACGGTGTAGGCGCGGGAGTCACCGTCGACGTCGTCCGTCATCGGTGGGGCTCCGTGATCGGCAGCGTGGGTGCGTGGTCGTGCATGGTGGCGTGCGTGGTCGTCTGCAGTGGTTCGGGGGCGATACCGGCAGTGTGGAAAACGGTGGTGGGACTGGCGCTAGCGAGCGCCAGCTGTCCCTCGGGCCGTGGCGGCCGCTCGGGCGTCGATGCGGTCGGGCCGTGACGCCGTCGCCATCAGGCGGGACGTGCCCGCCTCCGATAATAAGCCTTTATACCGGGACGGCGAGCGACGGGGGCCGTCGGCTCGGAAGGGGGCCGAAAACAGGCAGAACACGTGCGAACCGTGGGTGGGTTCGGGTTTACTGGACGTCGATGCGGTGGCCGCGCTCCTCGCCGCCCTCCACGATCGGGAGGTGGACCTCGAGGACGCCGTTGCGGTAGGCCGCCTCGATCTCCTCGTCGACGACGGCGCGGGGGATCGAGATGCGCTCGCTGACCGTGCGGCTGCGAGCGGACGAGTCATCAGCCACCTCGTGGCTCGCCGAGAGGTGGAGCATCCCGTCGTCGAACCGAAGGTCGATCTCGTCGGTCTCGAAGCCGGGCAGGTCCACCGTGAGCACGTACTCGTCGTCGTGCTCGGCGAGGTCGGTGTTCAGACCGAAGCTGATGTCGAAGCGCTCGTCCAGGGCGTGTTCGCGCCACTCGTTCATGTCCCGGAACATCTGATCGAACATCCGCTCCATCGTCTCGAAGGGTGTGTATCGCATAGTGAATCTCCGACGTTCTATAGGGCAGCGGTCCACATAAACATACCTGTATTGATAGTATCTCGCACGGGGCCGTAATCGGTAGACTCGGCTATGGTCGGTGGCGACGTCTCACGAATAGTGTTCGCGAACGTACTCGACGATGTCGTCGCTCTCGAACAGCGCCTCGCCACGCCCCGTGTCGACCAGATAGGGGATCTGGTCCTGGCCGCCGTGCTCGGTCATCTCACCGTACGTCTGCTCGTTCGTCACGTCCCCGCCCTGACCACCGGGGAGCCGTGGGTTGTGGATGACGTACGATACGCCGAGCGCCGAGAGCGCCTCGCGGACCTTCGCGCAGTGGGGACAGCCCTCCGACTGGTAGAGTTCGAGCATGACAGCTCCGGTGAGGGGCTCGTCGCCGAAAACTCTGTGCGTCGCGTACGAGCTTGCCGATTCGGTGACGGTCGGAACGAGCGCCGGGCTCAGAAGTAGTCGATGCTGGGCGCCAGCTCCAGCTTCATGCCCTTCCGCTCTCTGATCTCCATGATCGTCTCGGTCTGGAGGTTGTCGGCCATGACCTCGAAGCCGGCGTTCTCCGTGTTCCAGGAGGCGCGGCCCTCGGTCGCCGAGCGGATGTCGCTGGAGAAGCCGATCATCTCGTCCACCGGTGCGACGCCCTCGATGACCATCCGGTCGCCCTCCTGGTACATGTCGTCGACGCGGCCCCGGCGGCCCTGGATCTCGCTGGAGGCCGCCCCCATGTGCTCGGAGGGGACGTCGATGCGGACGTCCTGCATCGGCTCTAAGAGCGCCACCTTCGCGTCGATGAGACCGCGGTGGAGCGCCTCGCGGACCGCCGGGATGACCTGGGCTGGTCCGCGGTGGATGGCGTCCTCGTGGAGGCGGGCGTCCAGCAGTCGGACGAGCGAGCCCTGGACGGGCTCGCCGGCCAGTGGCCCCTCCGCGAGCGCCTCCTCGAAGCCCTCGAGGACGAGTTCCATCGTCTCGTTCAGGTGCTGGATGCCCTTCGTGTCGTCGACGACGACGTTGGTCCCGAAGATCTCCTCGACGTTCTGGGACGTGTCCTTGTCCATCCCCGCCTCCTGGAGGGCCTCGCGGCGCTCCAGTTCGGGCATGTCCATCGAGATGTCGCCGAGCTTGATGCCCTCGACGATCGCCTGGTCCAGGGGCTCGACGGTGAGGTAGAAGCGGTTGTGACGGTTCGGCGAGATGCCCTCGAGCTCGTCGGACTGCTGCCTCGGGGTCTCCCGAAAGACGACGATCGGTTCGCCGGTCTTGACCGGGATGCCCTGGTTGCGCTCGATGCGCTGGGTGATGACCTCTAAGTGGAGCTCGCCCTGCCCGGAGACGAGGTGCTCGCCCGTGTCCTCGTTGATCTCGATCTGGATCGTCGGGTCCTCCTTGCTGACCTGCTGGAGCACCTCGATGAGCTTCGGCAGGTCGTCCATCCGCTGGGCCTCGATGGACTTCGTGATGACCGGCTCGGAGATGTGCTCGATCGACTCGAACGGCGTCATCTCGATCGAGGAGACCGTCGACCCGGCGATAGCGTCAGACAACCCGGTGACAGCGGCGATGTTGCCCGCGGGGACGCGCTCGACCTCCTCGCGCTCGCCGCCCATGAAGATCCCGACAGACTGGACGCGGTTCGTCCCCGCAGTGCCGGAGACGTAGAGGTCCTGGCCCTTCTCGATCGTGCCGGAGAACAGCCGCCCGGTAGTGATCTCCCCGGCGTGGGGGTCCATGCCGATGTCCGTGACCATGAAGACGACCTCGCCCTCGTCGTCGACCTCCTGCATGGTCCTGGCGATCTCGGACGTGTCGTCGCCGCGCCAAATGGCCGGGATACGTCGTGGCTGGGCCTCGAGCGGGTCCGGGAAGTGCTCGGCGACCATGTCGAGGACGACGTCTGAGAGCGGCGAGCGCTCCTTGAGCTCGTCGACGTTCTCGTTCTGGTTGTAGTCGATGATGTCGCCGAAGTCGATCCCGGTCGCCTGCATCGAGGGCAGGGAGACGGCCCAGTTGTACAGCGCGGAGCCAAAGGCGACGGTGCCGTCCTGGACGGAGACCTTCCAGTTGTCCTCCTCGTAGCGCTCGGGGGCGATCCCGCGGATGAGCTCGTTGACCTCGCGGATGACCTCCTGGAGGCGCTGCTGCATCTCCTCGGGGCCCTCCCGGAGCTCGTTGATCAGGCGGTCGACCTTGTTGACGAACAGCGCCGGCTTGACGTCCTCCCGCATCGCCTGCCGCAGGACCGTCTCCGTCTGCGGCATGGTCCCCTCGACGGCGTCGACGACCACGAGGGCCCCGTCGACGGCCCGCATCGCCCGGGTCACGTCACCGCCGAAGTCGACGTGGCCCGGCGTGTCGATGAGGTTGATGAGAAAGTCCTTGTCCTGGTACTCGTGGGTCATCGAGACGTTCGCCGCGTCGATGGTGATCCCGCGCTCCTGCTCGTCCTCCTCGGTGTCCATCGCGAGCTGCTGGCCGGCGAGGTCCTTCGAGATCATCCCGGCCCCGGCAAGGAGGTTGTCGGTGAGCGTGGTCTTGCCGTGGTCGATGTGCGCAGCGATGGCGATGTTCCGGATCTGCTCCGGCCGGTCCATCAGCCGCTCGCACTGTTCGACGATCTTCTTGCGTCTGCCCATTATTGGCCGTAATCCACGGGGGACGGGCAAAAGGGTAGTGTTTCCTCGTGGGTGCGTGAGGGCGGCGCAAGCGTCATACGCCACCGACCCGTTGGGTCGAGCAGATGGAGGTGTCCGTCCACGGCCCCGGCCCGGCCGCCCCGTTTCTCTCCGCACAAGACCGGTTCGAGACGGCCTTCGACCTCGAACAGCCGGTCGAGGTGCACGTTCGTGAAGATCCGGACGAGCGCACCTGGGCGGGCCACTACGACGACCACCACGTCCTCAACATCTCCCGGCACGCCGCCGGGAGCGCCATGGCGGTGGAGCTCGCCCTCCACGAGTACGCACACATGCGCCGCTACGAGGAGTCACATCCCTCACACGTGCAGTCGACGAGGGAAGCGCTCTTCCTCGCGCTGGCCGGCCGGCGGGTCGAGCAGCGCAAGCTCACCCACTGCTACCAGATCGCCAACCACATGAAGGACATCTACGCCGACGACCTCACGTTCTCCGTCGGGCCGGCCGATAAGCTGGTCGCCTTCTTCGAATCGGAGCTCGCCGCTGCGCTCGCCGACCAGCCGCAGTCGACCCCCTCGGGCTGGACCCGGACGACGGCCGCCTCGGACCCGGAGATGACGGCCATCAACGCGGCGTTCGCGCTCGCGCTCCTCGAACGCCACGGGGTCGTCGATGCGAGCCACCGCATCTACGAGCTCGCCGGCGCCGCCGGCCGGGATGCCCCGTCGGTGGACCTCCACGGGTTCCGGCGTCGGTTCCGCGGGCTCGGGAACGTGGACGCCAGCGGCTATCGGAAGGCGCTGGTCGACGCCGTTCGGGCCTACACGATCGACGACACCGGGGCGGCATCCGACTGAGCGGCTCAGGATCGGCCCGCGCCGGTAGCGTTAGGCGTCGCCGGACCGAAGGCGAGCCCGGGATGCCACGGACGAAGGTGGCCATCACCCTGCCGGAGGACGTCTGGATCGCACACCTCTCGCAGACCTATCCGGACACGGAGTTCCGGGTCCTCGGGGTGATGCGGACCGACGAGGGGGGCACCGGGCTCCTCGAGGTGAACACGTCCGATCCGGAGGTGGTCGTGGGAGCGATGGATGGGCTGTCGGGCGTCGAGGGGGTCCACCCGCTGGCGGCGTCGGGGAACCGGGTCCACGTCCAGTTCCGGACACCCGAACCGTTGCTCTTGCTGTCTGCCGAGTCGGCCGGGGTCCCGATCCAGCCGCCGATCGCCATCACCGACGGGGTTGCGACAGTCTGGACGGCCGGGTCGGGCGACCAGCTGTCGACCTTTGCCGACCGGCTCGAGGCCCAGGGGCTCACGCTGGAGATCGAAGCGGTCACCACCGACGTCGACTCCGGTCGGTTGCTGACCGATCGGCAGCGCGAGGTGCTCCTTGCCGCCGTCGCGCAGGGATACTACGAGACGCCGAGGGCGTGCTCGCTCACGGACCTCGCGGCGGACCTCGATCTCGCCAAGTCCACGGTGAGCGAGACCCTCCATCGAGCTGAAGGGCGCGTGATCACCGCGTTCGTCGACGCCATGCCGTCCGATCGGCCTGGCGACGCGTGGCCGACCAGTTAAGTGCGCGTGCCGAACGTCATCGGGAACGATTGTCACCGATCCGAAACCGTCTCGTCGCCTGATGGAGCCTGACGTCCAAGCCGCGTCCGGAGGCAACCCCATGGCAACCACACGGCGAAACTGGCTGCAGGCGCTCGGAATCGGCGGCACGACGGCGGCGGCTGCGGGGTGCGTCGCGGCACCCGACGAGGACGACGTGCCCCAACGGGCCGCGGCGACCTCGGGGTCGGCCGCCAACGGGGTCGCGGCCGATCCGACCGCCATCCCGCCGCCCGTCGACTGGTCTGAGCCCCGGACCCACGAGGTCACGTTGACCTACGAGGAAGTCGAGGCGGCGATCGAACCGGGAGTCACCTTCAAGTACATGACCTTTGGCGGGCAGGTGCCCGGGCCGATGGTCCGGGTCCGTCAGGGCGACACGGTCGACCTCACGGTGGAGAACCTCCCGGAAAACGCCATGCCGCACAACGTGGACTTCCACGCGGTGTACGGGACCGGCGGGGGTTCCGTGGCGACGACCGCAGCGCCCGGGGAGAGCAACGCGATGCGCTTCCGGGCCGAGTACCCGGGGGCGTTCATCTACCACTGTGCAGTCCCGAACCTCGACTACCACATCTCCTCGGGCATGTTCGGCATGATCGTCGTCGAGCCCGAAGGGGGCCTGCCCCCGGTCGACCGGGAACTGTACTTCGGTCAGCACGAGGTGTACACTGACCAGGACGTCGGCACCGAGGGCAACCACGCGTTCAACATGGGCGCGATGCGACGGGAGCTCCCGACGTACGTCCTCCTGAACGGGGAGAAGTTCGCCTGGGCCGCCGCGAACCGCGGGCCGGTCGAGGTCGACCAGGGGGACCGCGTCCGGGTGTTCCTGGTGTGCGGTGGGCCGAACCTCTCCAGTAACTTCCACCCGATCGGGAACGTCTGGCACCGAGCCTACCGGGACGGCGGGATCCCGGAGGACGGGGACTTCGAGGCCTACGCCGACAAGAACATCCAGACCGTGAAGGTCCCACCCGGGAGCTGCATGATCGGCGAGATGGATACGCCGGTGCCAGAGCGCATCAAGCTCGTCGACCACGCCCTGAGTCGGGTCGTCCGGCGAGGCATGCTGGCAGAGGTCGACGTCCTCGGCGAGGAAGACGAGGACATCTACGATCCTGACGCCCACGACACGAGCCAGTCGGGACCACAGTACGCCTGAGCCGAAGGACGGACGCGAGAACCGGTTCCGGGATTAGCGAGCCGCCGCCGCGACGCGCTCCTTCTCCTCTTTCTGGTTGACGGAGTAGGTGGAGACGTCGCCGTCGGCTGCGCCCATGAGCTGGGCCGCGAGTGCCTCGGCTGCCGAGGTCGGCGACTTGAAGGAGGCGTTCTTCGTGCCCTCGGCGATGAACTTAAGCGCCTGGTCGACCCGGCGCTGGGGGGCCACGTCGACCGCCTTCGGGACGGAGATGCCACCGTACTTCAGCCGGACGGTCTCCTCGCGGGGTGCCGAATGCTCGATCGCACTGACCAGGACCTGGATCGGGTTGTCGCCGGTGCGCTCGTGGACGATCTCGAAGGCGTCCCGGACGATGCGCATCGACTGCTGCTTCTTGCCGGTGTTCTCCTCGCTCTGCATCAGCCGGTTGACGAGCCGCTCGACGACGCTGAGCTCCGACTTCTGGAACTGCTTGCCGGCGTGGCGACCCATGGTGTGGGCCACCGGCGTGACCGAGAGGTAGCGCTGGGTGCTCGGGTCGTCGTACTCGATCTCGGCGATGTCCCATCGGCCGAAGAGCTTCGCGTCGGCGACCACCTCCTCGTCGGGGGTCTGCTCCGCGTCGGGGTCTGGAGCCTCGCTCTCAGCCATGTTATCGCACCGGCTTCTCGGCGTTGCCCCGGACGAGTTCGAGGAGGCTCACGCCGTTGACCTTCTCGACCTTGTAGTTCACGCCGGAGAGGTCACCCATCGCACGGCCCTTCGCGCCGCCGATCCCCGCGATGGTCACCTCGTCGTGCTCGTCGATGAACGAGATGGCCCCGTCGCCGGGGCAGAACGCCGTGACCTGCTTCCCGTTCTTGATGAGCTGGACGCGTACACACTTCCGGATCGCCGAGTTGGGCTGCTTGGCTTCGATGCCGACCTTCTCGAGGACGATGCCCCGGCCTTGCGGGGCGCCCTCGAGCGGGTCGGACTTCTTGCCGAGCCCGCGGGCACGTCGCGCGTAGTCCGAGTCGGACCACCGGAACCGCTGGCGGTCCTTCTTCAGCTTGCGCGCCGCGTACTTCCCGTTCGCCATGTTGAGCAGTCGTACCCGACGGAGCTACTTAAGGCTCTTCTTTCGACCCACCGGCCGTGTGCGGTTCTCACTCGTCGACACCCGCAGAAGCGCTTAACCGGACCGCGTCACTACCGCGCGATATGGCCAAGGCAATCAGACGACTCGACGCGGATGCGGAGGTCCCCGAGGAGGCCTTCGAGGTAGACGTCGTGGACCTCGACTTCCACGTGAACCCGCTCGAGGAGGACCTCGAGCCCTACGTGGAGGACGAACGGGCGCTGGACCGGTTGACCACCGAGTTCGGCATGACACCCATCCCGGACAAGTGGGACGCGGCGTACGCCATCGAGGAGGGGAACGAGGGGCTGTTCACCCAGGGCCGTGCCGAGGTCGGCGAGGACGTCGAGCGGGCCTGCGAGTCGCTCGCCATCGACGAGCCGGTCGTCAACGCCGGCCTCAACATGCTCCCCCAGCAGCACCACCCGATCCTCAAGAACGCCGTCCTCGAGGCCGGCAACAGCTACATGCTGGACCACTTCGTCGACGAGGACTTTCTCACCGCGCTGTCCATCTCGAAGTGGGACGTCGACCACGCCATGGCCGAGCTCGATCGCTGGGGCGACGAGGACGGCGTCGTCGCTGCCTACAGCTGGTTCGACCCCCGCGAGCCCTGGGGATCGACCCACTTCGAGCCCGTGCTCGAGAAGCTCGAGTCGCTGGGACTCCCGCTGCTCCTCCACGGCTCGCTGGCGTTCTGGCCCCAGCACTCCTACGTCGGCGACAACATGTTCACCTGGACCGAGGTCCTCGGCTTCGACTGGCCCATCCACACCATGGTCAACGCCATCAACATGATCATGACGGGGGTCTTCGACCGGTATCCCGACCTGAACGTCGTCTTCCAGGAGGGCGGGCACTGGTGGATCCCCTTCGCCCGCTACCGGATGGACGAGTTCTACGAGATGCACCCCGAGGACATCCAGATCACGCCCCGGAAGTTCGAGGACGGCGAGCGCTACCTCGAGCGCTCCCCCAGCGAGTACCTTCGGGACAACATCTACGTCTGCACCCAGCCGATGGCCCTGCCCCGGAACGCCGGCGAGGCGAGCGACATGCTCCGGCTCTCCATGGCCGAGGACACCTTCCTCTACTCCAGCGACTGGCCCCACCAGACGCTGGACCCGCCGACGTGGTTCTTCACGAGCCGCGCCTTCCGCGACGATCAAGACCTCCGAGACGCCGTCCTCCATCAGAACGCCTACGACATCCTCCGGACCTGACCATGAGCGAGAGCGACACCTACGACCCCGAAGCGTTCACGAAAGTCGCCGACGCCGGCGACATCGAAGAGGGCCGAGGCATCGGCGTCGAGGTCGACGGCATCGAGATCGCCGTCTTCAACGTCGGCGATGGCGAGTACTACGCGATCTCGAACCGGTGCTCCCATCAACAGGCCCCGATGTGGAAGGCCGGCGAGGAGAAGATCAAGGGCGAACACACCTGGACTCAGACCAGAGGAAGCGTCAACACCGAGCAGTGCACGGTGTCCTGTCCGTGGCACCTCTGGAAGTGGGACTTAGAGACCGGCGTGAACGAAGCTTCCGGACAGCGCATCGCCACCTTCGACTGCCTCGTCGACGACGGCGACGTCCTCGTCAGGATCTGAGCGGGACCGGTTCCCGGGCGCTAGCCGCTGTCCCAACTGGAGTCGACCTTGACCTCGTCCGTGAGCTCGAGCTTGACGGTTTCCGCTACCGCGGCGCCACCGCGGAACTTCGGGACGGAGAGGCGGTTCTCGATCCGGTGATCCACGGTCCGGGTCTGTAGCCGCCAGACGATGTCGGCCCGTCGGAGCGTGAGGTCCCTGGCGGATTCGTGGCCCACGGTGACGCCGGTTAGAAGGCCGATGCTGCCGGTGTCGAAGAGCCGTCGCTTCACGTCCGAGAGGAAGATCCGGTAGCGCGCCCGCGGCACCAGCTCGAGCTCGTTCACCGAGTCGAGGACGAAGTTCGAGGAGGTGCCCAGCTCGTCGAGGAGCGAGTCGACCCCCGACAGGAGAGAGTCCGGCGTGTGGTCGCGCACCTCGACCTCGCCGGAGCCCAGCCCGGGCTCGATGTCCTTCGAGACCTCCCAGTCGGGCCGGTCCGTCGAGACGAACAGCGAGTCCCGTTGGGCGAGCACGCTGTCCACGATCAGTTCGCTCTGGACCCCTGGGTCGGCGACGAGCAGGACCAGGCGGCCCGGTGGGACGCCGCCACCCATCGCTTCGTCGAGCGCATCGATGCCCGTCGGGAGGCGACTCGACCCGGCGGACCCCGTTGAAGACGTCTCGTTGCCGGCCGACCCACCCGAGGCGGACTCGGTGGATGTGGGATCGGACGCGCCACCGGTCGAGTCGATATCGGGTGGGGCCTGATCGGGGTCGGTCCCGGGAGAGGGCTCGGTGTCCGGGTCGTCGACGTGGCCAGCGGGGGGTGTGGACTCGGCTGCCGCGGGCTGCGTGCCGCCCGATGCGGCGTCCATCTCGAAGCCGCCCTCCCGGGACGTTGTGTCGGGGGTGACGGTGGTCGATCCAGAGTCGGTCGAGTCGTCCTGGTGCCGCTCCCGGTCCTGCGACCGGGTATCTGATCCGGCCCGCGCATCGCCCCCACCATCGACAGACGGCCCGGATTCACCCGGCGGGCGGTCCTCGGCGCCCCCACCGCCGGTCGGGGCCCCAGACGAGCCACTGGGGGAGGCGCCATCGGATTCGGCTGGCCCCGCTCCCGCCTCGTCGTCGATCGACTCGAGCTCGTCCCACGCCACGTCGTCGGCTGACTCGGACGCCCCCTCGCCCGTCTCCGTCGGCTCCTCGCCCTCGTCGTCCCCGTCGGTGTCGAAGAGGTCCTGGACGTCGTCGGTCGGCACGCTATCGCCCTCCAGTGATCCCGTCCGTGGGGTCGACACGACGTGCCCGGCTCACCGGTCTCACGGCCGCGCTGGGCGGCGGGTGGGTGTAAAGCCCACCCCTAAAGTATCAGAATAGATAATTTGGTGCCCCGTGGGAACGGCGTCGGAGCGGATCAGTCGATCCGGACGTCGTCGACGTCGAAGTGTCGCTTCGCGAGCCGACGGGCGGCCTCGACGTTCCGACCGCCGGACCCGATGGCGGCGCCACGGTCCGCCTGGTCGACGTCGGCGACGGCCACGCGTTCGCCGTTGGTTTCCTCGATCGTCACCCCGTATACGGCGGCCGGCGCGAGGGCGTTGGCGACGAAGTCAGCGGCATCCTGGGCGTCGGCGATCAGCCGCACCTCCCGGTCGAGCTGGTCCTCGATGGCCCGCACCGTCCGGCCGTCGGGGCCGATGGCCGTCGCCATGTCGTCGGGTGCGACCACGACTAAGAGCCGACCGTCGTCCTCGACGACGCAGTCGCGGACGGCCGCGCCGGTCTCCTCCTCGATCAGCGCGATGAAGCGACGCTCCCGGTCGGAGAGCGTGATCCCCATCCGTCAGTCGGCCCGCGATCCGTCGCCGGAGGCGCGCATACGCAGGTCCACGTCGCCGGTCCCGAGCTTGATCGGCTTGCCGACGATGACGTTCTCGGTCACGCCGTTTAGGTCGTCGACCTCCCCGTGGACGGCCGCGTCTAAGAGGTGGTTGACCGTGACTTCGAAGGCCGCCCGAGCGAGCACGGACTCCTTGTTCCCGGAGATGCCGTGTCGCCCGATGGACTCGATGGTCCCCTTGTTCGTCATGATGTCCGAGACGAGCATCAGGTGGCGGACGTTCACGTCGTCGAGGCCCTGCTCCTCGAGCGTGTTCATCGTCTCGTTGATGATGGCCTCGCGGGCCGCCTCGACGCCGAGGACCCGGTAGATCTCGTGGATGTTGTTCGTCGTCGACCGGGTCGGGTCGACGCCCTCGATGTCCATGACGTCGCCGAAGGCCGAGCCCTCGGTGTAGAGGACGAACTCGTCCTCGGTGTCCTCGCGCTGCTCCTTCCGGATGACGACGCGGGAGACGTCTTCGATGCCCTTGAAGACGATGTCCCGCAGCTGGTCGACCAGCTGGAGGAGCTCCCGGTAGCTCGGCTGCTCGGGGCCGAACTCCACCACAGACCCGTCCTGCACCGGCGAGACGCCGAGCTCCGACTCGATGGTTTCGGCGATCTCCTCGGGGGTGAGCCCGCGTTCGTCTAAGGTCTCATCGTTCAGGTCGATGCGTACCAGCATGTCGGCGACGTTCGTCGAGACGTCGCCCAGCGCGAGGATGCGCGTCGCCTCGATCTTCCAGACGACCTCGTGGGCCTTCTCGCGCTCAGTGGCGTGCTCGTCGTCGAGGAAGACCGTCATCATCGGCGTGTCCGGCTCCTTCCGGGCGTCCACCAGCTCGATGAGCCGGGGGAGCCCCTGCGTGACGTCGATCTCGGCGACACCCGCGTAGTGGAAGGTGTTCATCGTCATTTGGGTGCCCGGCTCGCCGATCGATTGAGCACTGACGGTGCCGACCGGGTCGAGCGGGTCGACGCGCGTGTCGAGGTAGCGCGACTCGACGGCCTGGGCGATGTCCGCCGCCTGCTCGGCCGTGACGCCGTCGCGACCCTCGATCGTGCCGTACACCCGGTCTTTGAGCCGCCGCGGGAGCTCCGTGTCCTCGACCACCGACTCGACCTCGTCGGAGACCTCAGTCATCGGATTCCACCCGCCGAGCGGCGGCGTGCTCCGAGAGGTTGGTCGGTTCTGGGCGCCTCCCGAGGAACTCGGCCCGCTCCTCCTCGGAGTCGAACTCGGCATCGAGCACCCGGTCGGCGATCTGGTCGACATCGATCTCTGCGTCGTCCGAGGAAGACACCCGGACCGGCGAAGTGCCGTCCTCGCCGAACTCGAACTGGACGATGCGGTCCCCGGTATCCCGGACCGTGCCGTCGTACTGGGTCTCGAGTTCGCTGAGCGCGTTGATGAGCCGGCGCTGGAGGTAGCCGGACTTCGACGTCCGAACCGCCGTGTCGACCAGCCCCTCCCGGCCGCCCATGGCGTGGAAGAAGAACTCCTTGGGGGTCAGCCCGCCCGTGTAGGAGTTCTCGACGAAGCCGTGGGCCTCCGCCGAGAGGTCGTGGGGCTCGAAGTGGGACAAGGTGCGGTCCTCGTAGCCCCGGTTGATGCGCTCGCCCCGGACCGCCTGCTGGCCGACGCAGCCGGCCATCTGCGTGAGGTTCAGCATCGAGCCGCGGGCCCCGGACTGGGCCATGATGACCGCCGGGTTGTCGTCGTCGAAGTGCTCCTCGGCGATGTCGCCGGCGGAGTCCCGCGCCTTCCCGAGCGCCTGCATGACTCGCATCTCGAGGGTCTCGTCAACCGTGCGGCCGGGCAGGCTCTCGAGCTCGCCGGCCTCATAGGTCTCGATGAGCTCCTCGACGCGCGCGTATGCGTTATCGATGGCCTCGTCGATCTGCTCCTTGGCGGGGTCGGGGATCGACTCGTCGTCGATCCCGATCGAGAACCCGAAGTGCATGATCGCCCGCATCGCCACCGCACCGACCTCGTTGACGAAGATGCGGGCCCGCGTCTCGCCGTACACCTTCACGATGGTGTCGACGATCTCGCCGCCGAAGGCGCCGACGGAGTCCTCGTCGATGGTCCCCTCGACGAGCTGGCCGTCCTCGATGACGACGGTGTCGCCAGCCGAGGAGCCACACTCGACGTTTAAGTCGTCGGGGAGGAGCTCCGAGAAGATGGTCCGGCCCTCCCAATACTCTCGGCCGTCGTCGTCGGTGCCGTCCGACGCGGGGAGTTCGTCCACCCGCGTGGCGCGCAGGAGGTCGAGTGCCTGCGTCTCGTTGAAGTGTGGGTTCTCGTGGGTGAGCAGGTAGGTGCCCGTGATGTGGTCCTGGATGGCTCCGATGATGTTCTCGCCGAAGCGCGGGGAGAGGATCTGCTCCTGGACGCGCATCAGCACGCGGGCCTCCGCCCGTGCCTCCTCGTTCTGGAGGGCGTGCATGTTCATCTCGTCGCCGTCGAAGTCCGCGTTGTACGGCGGGCAGACGACGGTGTTCAGCCGGAACGTCTTATACGGCATCACGACTACCTCGTGTGCCATGATGGACATCCGGTGGAGGCTCGGCTGCCGGTTGAACAGGACGATGTCGCCGTCGACGAGGTGCCGGCTGACTTCCCAGCCCGGCTCGATCTTCTCGGCGAGCTCCTCGCAGTTCTTCTCGGTGACCTTCAAGCGGCGGCCGTCGAGCCGCTTGACGTAGTTCGCGCCGGGGTGGCCCTCGGGCCCGTTCGAGACGTACCGCTGGGCCCGCTCGATGTTCTGCTCGTTGACCCGCATCGTCTGGGTCATCTCAGTGGCGACCCGCTCGGGCACGCCGACCTCGTTGAGTGAGAGGGTCGGGTCCGGGCTGATGACCGTCCGGGCGGAGAAGTTCACGCGCTTGCCGGACAGCGAGCCCCGGAAGCGGCCCTCCTTCCCCTTGAGGCGCTGGCTGAGCGTCTTCAGTGGGCGGCCGGAACGGTGCCGTGCCGGCGGCGTTCCCGAGATCTCGTTGTCCATGAACGTCGTGACGTGGTACTGGAGCAGCTCCCAGAGGTCCTCGATGATGAGCTGGGGCGCGCCGGCCTCGCGGTTCTCCATGAACCGCTGGTTGATGCGGATGATGTCGACCAACTTGTGGGTGAGGTCGTCCTCACTGCGCTGGCCGTTGTCGAGCGTGATCGACGGCCGGGCCGTCACCGGCGGCACGGGGAGGACCGTCAGGATCATCCATTCGGGCCGGGACTTCTCGGGGTTCATCCCGAGGACCTCGATGTCCTGATCCGGGATGTCCTCGAACCAGTCCCGGATGTCGCTCGGCATCAGCTTGTTCATGTCCTCCTCGGTGAGGTCCACGGAGAGCGCCTTCTCGATGGCCTCGCGGTCCTCGCGGCGGGGGCGGAACTCACCCGAGAGGATCTGGTTGATGCGCTCTAAGGCGATGCCAGTCTCCTCGGCGAGCTCCGAGGGGGCGGTGCCCTCGTCGTCCTCGTCGTCGGGGTCGGGCTGCATCGCCGCAGCCATCAGCTCGGCGTACTCGCCGGCGAGCACCTGCTGGACCTCGTAGTAGGTCGTCGGCTTCTCGTGGTTGATGTCGAACTGCTTCTCGCCGCAGTGGGGACAGTGGTCCTTCTTCCGGGCGGCCCGGATGGCCGCCTTCGTCACGTCGTTGGCGTCTTCGCCGAGCTCCCGGGTGCGGACGAGATCCTCTCGGAACTCGTCTTTCTCCTCCTCGGTGAGACACAGCCGGGAGCACTCCCGGCAGGTGCCCCGGAGCAACCGGCGGATGAGCTTGCTGAAGCCGACGTGGATGACCGGCGCGGCGAGCTCGATGTGGCCGAAGTGGCCGTTACACGAGCCCGAGCGCTGGCCGCAGGTGCGGCACTCCAGGCCGGGGTCGATGACCCCGAGCCGGGGGTCCATCAGCCCCATGTCGATGGGGAAGCCGTCGTCGTCGTAGGTGTCGGCGGTGATGACCTTCGTGGCCGACATCTCGCGGTACTCCTCGGGGTCCATCAGCCCGAAGCTGATGGAGTGAATCTCCTTCGGGGTGGACATCGCGGACATCTATACCGCGTCCTCCAGTTCGAGCCGTGGGGCGATACCAAGCGCCTTCATCTCGTCTAAGAGGAGCTTGAACGCGTAGCTCATCTCGACGTCGTGGACGTCGGTCTCCTCCCCACAGTTGGGGCAGTAGACCCGGCGCTGGTCCCAGTTCTCCACGGCGGTCATGCCACACTGGCCACACACCGGAACCTCCTCCCGGTCGGACTCGTCTAAGAGACGTTCCTTGAGCGTGAGCGCCGCGCCGTGGCCGATGAGCACGTCGCGCTCCATCTCGCCGACCCGGAGGCCGCCCTCGCGGGCGCGCCCCTCGGTCGGCTGGCGGGTGAGGACCTGGACCGGCCCCCGGGATCGGGCGTGGATCTTGTTCGAGACCATGTGGTAGAGCTTGTGGTAGAGGATCTCGCCCATGAAGATCTCGGCCTCGATCTTCTCACCCGTCACGCCGGAGTACATAGTCTCCTTCCCGGAGGAGTCGAACCCGTGCTCCTCGAGCGCTCCGCGGAGTTCCTCCTCGTCCTCGCCGGTGAAGGCGGTCCCGTCGACGCGGCGGCCCTCCAGGGAGCCGACCTTGCCGCCGAGCATCTCCAGGACGTGACCGACCGTCATCCGGGAGGGCAGCGCGTGCGGGTTGAGCACGAGGTCGGGGACGGTGCCGTCCGCCGTGAACGGCATGTCCTCCTGGGGTGCGATGTGGCCGACGACGCCCTTCTGGCCGTGGCGGGAGGCGAACTTGTCGCCGAGCTCGGGGATGCGCTCGTCGCGCACCGAGACCTTGGCGAGCTTCGAGCCGTCCTCGCCCTCCATCAGCGTCACCGTGTCGACGACGCCACGCTCGCCCGAGCGCATCGTGACGCTCGTCTCGCGGCGCTTCTGTGGGCTGAGCCCGCCCATGTCGTCGGGCTCCTCTAAGAACCGCGGCGGCGAGGTTTTCCCGAGCAGCACGTCGTTCTCGCCGACGGGCGTCTCGGGGTTGACCAGGCCGTCCTCGTCTAAGTGCGTGTAGGCCTCCTCGCCGCGTGCCCCGCGAATGTCCTGGGTCGGTATCTCGAACCGGTCCTCCTGGCCGCCGGGGTACCGGCGCTCCTCGCCCTCGTAGGTCCGGAAGAAGTGCGAGCGGGCGAGGCCACGGTCGACCGAGCCGCCGTTCAGCACGAGCGCGTCCTCGATGTTGAACCCCTCGTAGCTCATGACGGCGACGACGAAGTTCTGGGCCGAGGGACGCTCGTCGTAGCCGATCTGCTCGGTGGTCTGGGTCTTCACCATCGCCAGCTGCGGGTAGTGCATCAGGTGCTGGCGGGTGTCCGGCCGGATGCGGTAGTTCGCCGCCGGCAGGCCCAGGGACTGCTTCATCATCCCCGCGCCCATCGTGATGCGCGGGCTCGCGTTGTGCTCGGGGTAGGGAATCATCCCCGCACCGATCCCGAAGATGAGCTGCGGGTCGATCTCGAGGTGGGTGTGGTTCTCGGTGAGCTCGTCCTCGTCGACCGCGACCAGGATGTCCTCCTCCTCCTCGGCGTCGATGAACTCGATCTTGCCCCGGGCGACGAGCTCCTCGAACGGCATGTCGCCGTTCGTGAGAGCGTCGACCTCGGCTTCGGTGATGAGGGGCTCGCCGCCCTCGATGACGAGCAGCGGCCGCCGGGCGCGCCCGGCGTCGGCGTTGACGATCACTTCGCGGGTCCGGTCCTTGACGGAGACGTTCACCATCTGGCTCACGTCGCCGCGGCGTCGGGCCGCCCGGATCTGTTCGGCGAGGTTGTCCGGGTCGGGGTGGGTCCCGACCAGGCTCCCGTTGACGTACACTTTCGCGTCTCGTGCCTTGCTCATTGTATCAGTCGTCCGCGGGCGTTTCGGTCGGCTGCTCGAACCCGGGGATGCCCTCGACCCCCATCGTGACCAGTTCGCGCTTCAATCCCCGTTCGTCCGGGACGTCCTGGGAGAGCTCCATCGCCTGGGCGAAGTTCTTCACCAGGCCACAGTTCGGCCCCTCCGGCGTCTCGGACGGGCAGATACGCCCCCACTGCGTCGCGTGCAGGTCACGCGCCTCGAAGTGGGGTTGGCTCCGCGACAGCGGCGAGCGCAGCCGGCGGAGGTGGGAGAGCACCCCCATGTGGTCCGTCCGGTCGACGAGCTGTGAGACGCCCGAGCGACCGCCGACCCAGTTCCCCGTCGCGAGGGGGTGCTCGAGGCGCTCCGTGAGCACGTCCGAGCGCACCACGGTCGAGACGGAGAGGTTTCGGTTCCGCATGTGGGCCCGCTCTAACTGGTACTTCACGTCGCGAGAGAGCTTATTCAACGCCGTCCGGAAGAGGTCCTGCATCAGGTCGCCGGAGACCTTCAAGCGCTTGTTGGCGTAGTGGTCCTTGTCGTCGGACTCACGGCGGCCGAGGGCGAGCTCGAAGCAGGCTTCCGCCATCCGGCAGAGGTAGTAGGCCTTGTTGATCCGGACGTCCTCGTCGGGGACACCTTTCTCGTGGAGGTGCGGGAGGAGGTAGCGGTCGATGACGTAGTTGGCCCGCTTGAGCTGGTAGTTCTTCCCCTGGCCCGAGGCGACCCGCTGGCCGAGCGTCTCGATGGCCGCCTCCTGGCTCTGGACCTCGGCCTCCTCTAAGTTCTCCAGCATGAACTTCACGATCTCCGGGTCGTCGGAGACGCGGTGGACGATCTCCTCGTCCGATTCGAGCCCGAGGGCCCGGACCAGCGTCACGAAGTTCACGCTGCCGGAGACCGACGGGAAGGAGACCTCGAGGAGGCCTTCGCGGTTCCGCTCGCAGAGCACCAACGCCCGGTAGCCACGGCGCTGGCTGAACGTCTTCGCGACCTGGATCTCGTCGCCGTATCGGGTGTCGTACTCGGCGAGGATCTTGTTCGGCGCGAGGTCCTCGCTGGTCATCAGGACGCGCTCTGAGCCGTTGACGATGAAGTAGCCGCCGGGGTCGGCGGGGTCCTCGCCGATCTCGACTAGGTCCTCCCAGCTGAAGCCCGCGATGTTGCACTTATTCGAGCCGACCATGATCGGCATCCGGCCGATCTTGGTCTCGGACTCGTCGAGGACGACTTCTTCCTCCTCCTCGCCGCCCCGGACGATGCGCATCTCCATGAAGACCGGCGCAGAGTAGGTGATGTTCCGGAGCCGAGCCTCCTGGGGGTAGAGCAGCTCCTCGCTGCCGTCGGCCTCCCGGACGCGTGGCGTGACGACTCGGACGTCGCCGAGCTCGACGAAGACGGGCTCCTCGTCTTCCTTGTCGCCGATGTCAGTGTCGATGGTCGCCTTCTCGTCGACGACCTGCTGCATGCCGCGCTCTAAGAAGGAATTGAAGGATCTGAAGTGGTGGGCGGC
>Ga0207715_100076_pt1 | contig 95495 bp, 106 predicted proteins | sample A23M3SouthBayCA_FD_187732 | JGI IMG/M metagenome (GOLD analysis project Ga0207715, IMG submission 187732) | Aerobic enrichment media from Eden Landing Ponds, California, USA - A23 M3 (SPAdes) | ecosystem: Environmental > Aquatic > Marine > Unclassified | place: USA: Emeryville, California... | reverse complement strand
TCGGCGAGTCGCCAGTTCCCGAGAAACCCCCACGACTTCGACCACGTCGCCAGGACGGTCCCGGTGGCGGCCGCCCGGAGCGTGTACCTGGTCGCGAATCCGCCCCGGTGGAGAACGAGTCGGGGGTCGCCCGCCGGCGACCGAAACAGGAAATGCCGGTAGGTCACACCGGAGAACTCCCCGTCACCCGACCCGAACCGGTCGGCGGGGCCAGATTCGAACCGGTCGGCGGGGTCAGATTCGAACCGGTCGGCGGGGTCAGACTCGAACTCCTCGACGACTTCCAGGAGCGTCGTGTCGTCCGGACCGGTCACGTCGAAGTGGTGCTGTGTGTCGCCCGGGCCGGCGTCCCCGGTCAGGATGTTGGTCACCTGCTCGTCGGGGTCACGCGAGCGCTCCGAGGGCGTGACCGCGTACTCGCCGGCCGTCAGGTCGAGACCCGGGACGTCCCTCGTCGGAAAGTGACGCCGGAGCGTCATCGTGACTGGCGGCCGAACGCGTGGAAGACGACGGGCGTCGGGTCCGGGTGGCTCGCAGGACTGGGACAGGGCATGGGGAGCCGCTACCGAACGGATCGGGAAAGAGACGCGCGCTAACTGCGTAGCGTCCCGAAACCGCTCCCCCGACGGACCGACTCACGCAGGTGTTGCCACCCCGTACAATCGTTTACTCACTCCGGAGTTAATTATGTCAGAAAAGACATATAACGTCGCCACGTGTACGTGCGGGTGATGCGCCCCATCGACGACGCCCCCCTCACGAGGGACGGGAAGGTACTTGTTCTGGCGTACGACCACGGGATCGAACACGGGCCGGTGGACTTCGAGCCCCAGCCCGAGAGCGCGAACCCCGAGCACGTGTTCGACGTGGCGACACACCCGGCGGTGACGTCGCTGGCGGTGGGCAAGGGCGTCGCCGAGGCCTACTACCCCTCCTACGACGACGAAGTCTCGCTGCTCTCGAAGCTCAACGGCACCTCGAACCTCTGGATGGGCGAACCCGACAGCGCGGTCAACTGCTCGGTGGAGTACGCCGTCGAGGAACTCGGTGCCGAGGCGGTCGGTTTTACCGTCTACGGCGGTTCCAACCACGAGGTCGAGATGTTCGAGGAGTTCCGCGAGATCCAGGAGGAAGCTCGCAGCTACGACGTGCCCGTCGTGATGTGGTCGTACCCCCGGGGACAGGGACTGAAAGACGACACCAGCGAGTCGACGATCGCCTACGCCGCCCGACTGGGCCTCGAACTCGGCGCGGACGTCACGAAGGTCAAATATCCCGGCAGTCAGGACGCGATGGAGCACGTCTGTGACGTGGCGAACCCGGCGAAGGTACTCATGTCCGGCGGGTCGAAGACGAGCGACCGGGCGTTCCTCGAACAGGTCGAAGCCGTGATGGGCGCCGGCGCCGGTGGCCTGGCCGTCGGCCGCAACGTCTTCCAGCGTGAGAACCCCCACGAGTTCCTCGACGCCCTCGAACAGGTGATCTTCGAGGGGGCCTCCGCCGACGAGGCGCTACGGGGGAGCCCCGCGCGGGCCTGAGATGTCCGAACAGCTATCCGACGCGGACGCCTCCGATTCGGACGTGAACGATCCCGAGAGCGCCCAGCAGTTCGCCTGGGTCGACGACGCCGTCGTCGAGGAGATCTGCGGGGCGCTGGTCGAGACGGTCCCGGAGATCCGGACGGCGTTAGCCCAGCGGCGCGCCTACGTCGACCGGGAGAACCCCAGCGGCGAGCGGATCCGCGCCGCCGACGAGTTCGCCGACGACCGCCTCGAAACCGAACTGCTCGCGGTCGAGGGCGTCACCAGTTACGCCAGCGAGGAACGGGCCGAGGCGGTCTTCGCCGACGACGTCGAAAGCGAGACAGCCACCGAGTACCACCTCGCGGTCGACCCGCTGGACGGTTCCTCGAACCTGAAATCGAACAGTCCGATGGGGACCATCGTCGGCATCTACGACCGCCCGCTACCGGTCTCGGGCGACCATCTCGTCGCCGCGACGTACGTTCTCTACGGGCCGAACACGACGATGGTCGTCGCTGACGACGAGCGCACCGCCGAGTACCTCGTGACGGAGAGCGGGGCAGAGATCCTCGACGAGGAGGTCGCCATCCCCGAGGACCCGACGGTCTACGGGATGGGCGGGCGCCGGCCGGACTGGACCGATCGGGTCACCGCGGCCACCGAGGACATGGAGGACGACCGGTTGAAACTCCGCTACGGCGGCGCGTTCGTCGCCGACGTCTCGCAGGTACTGACCCACGGCGGCCTCTTCGCCTACCCCGAACTCCGCGACGCCCCGGAGGGGAAACTCCGCTATCACTTCGAGTGTGCGCCGATGGGACTGATCACCGAGTCCGCCGGCGGCGCCGCCACGACCGGTGAGGGCGACTGGCGCGACGTCGACCCCACCGAACTCCACGAGCGCTCGCCTATCTATCTCGGTACCGGGTCGCTGGTCGAGGAGATCGAGACGACGTTCCGGAACTGGTAGGCCCGCTGTTTTCACCCGCCCGTCTCGCCGCTGCCGCCGACCCGGCGGACGACGAACCTGACGAGCGTGAGGACGACGCCGAGCCCGAACAACCCGCCCAGCGCGAGCCCGACGAGGCGAACCGGGATGAACGAGAAGATGGAGAGGAAGCCACCCCCGCCACCGGAGACGACGACCGGGCCGGCCCGGGTTCCGTTGACCGAGACAGTGTGGTTGCCCGACTCGGCGAAGGCCGTCCGGAACTCCACCGTCTCCCGGCCGCCGGCAGGAACCTGTACCACTCGCGTCGCGACGGACGTGCGGTTGCGGTCGACTTCGTGGATCGCCGCGAGGCCGGCCACGTAACTCCCGTCCGCGTCACCGGCGTTTGCAAGCGTCGCCGTGACGGTCACGCTCTCGTTGACCGCTACCTGCGTCCGGTTGAGCGTGACGTTCGAGACGAATATCTGTGCCTCGCCGGCGGGTCCGCCCGCCGATCCGCCACTCGATCCCTCTCCCGACGTTCCGTTGCCCGCCCCGCCAGCGGGGAGCGAGTCGACGGTCCAGCCTCCACCGGGGCCGCCTGTCACCGTCACCGCCGAGAGGTCGGTCGGTCGTCCGACGAGCGTCCCCGCGCCAGCCCCGTCACCCGCCGTCGCCGGGCCGCTCGCGCCCGAGCGAGCGAAGGCGAATACGGAGAGTCCCGGCGACTCGACCCGGTAGCGGACCGTCTCCCTGGTCTCGTTGACGACGCTGGTCTCCAGTGCGTTCCACCGGCCATCCGAGAGTCGGTAGAGGGTGAGTTCCTCGGCCGCGAGCCCCGCGTTCGCGAGGTACGCAGGGTCGATACTGGCCCAGAGCGTCACGCCGTCGACGCGGTCGCCGGACACCGAGTGCTGGATGCGAACCGTCCCCGCAGCCTCCACGCCGGGTGGACCCCGGAGGGTGTCGGCGCCTCGTTCGCTGACCGCGACGGTCGCGGTGGCGTTCCCGTCCGTGGCGAGCGCGACGTCGAGGCGCTCCAGGGTCACGTTCGCCGTCCCCGCGACGAGGTCCCCGGTGTGGCCGGGCACGCTGACCGTCTCCCCACCCCGGGCGCGCCTGACCGTCACGGCCGAACTCGCGGTCCCCGGGCGCTCGTCGGTCAGCGACGTGACCGCGACGGCCGGCCACGGGTCGCTCGTGTCGTTGCCGACGAAGACTTCGAGCGAGGTGGCGTTGACGTAGAAGCGCTCTGCGACCTCGACGCCGTCGGACCCGGTCGCGCGGACGATCACTTCCGTCAACCCCGATCCCAGCCCGACCTCGCGGCTGAAGTCGACGCGGTCGGTGTACTCGTCGTCGTGGACCCGTTCGTAATCGACCGTCTCCCCGGTCGCGGCGTCGCGCGTCTCGATGACCAGCCGCTGTGTGGTGCCTTCGAGGGACGCGCCGCTCACGAAGAGGGTCTCGCGGTCGAGCGCGACGGTCCGGTCACGGTCGAGGACCACCTCCGGACGCGGGTCGACCTCGTCTTTCGTGCGCGTGATCTCGTAGGTACGCGTGGTCGTCCGGTTCGCGATGTCGGTCACCGTGACGACGAACTCGTAGGTGCCGTACCCGTCCATGAAAAACGACTCGTTGAACGACACCGACCGCCGGCCGCCCCGGTAGTCGTACGATCGGGGGCTGGCGATCTGTTCCCTGTTGACCACCCTCGGTGCCTCGGACCTGTTCGAGTCCCAGCCACCCACGGGTCTGAGACGGACCGTCGCCTCCCTGACCCAGACGTCGTCGCTGACTGTCCCCGCGAAGTACACCCAGCCCTCGGTCGTCTCGTCGGCGTACGGTTCCGGCGACACCGTCGGGGCCGCACCGTCGCCGACGTCGATCTCGAACGTGTACCGGCGGACGTTGTCGAACTCGTCGACCGCCGTGAGGACGAAGTAGTTCGTCTCCGTCCGGTTGGACCGTGTGTATCCCAGATCCATCGGGATCGAGAAGTTGTGCCCGACGTCCCGGCGGACGTACGTGTCACCCTCACCGTTGCCGTAGTCGTGGGTGACCCGGACCTTCTCGACGGCCGAGTCCTCGATGATCGTGCCCTCCAGCGTGACCGCCGACCCGTTCGCCCGGCCGTCGCTGATCCCGTAGTACGGGCGGGTCCGGTAGGGCGAGTGCAGGAAGACCCACGGGGGCGTCTCGTCCCTGTCGACGGTAAACCGCGTGGAGTTGACGTTGCCCGCCTCGTCCGTGACGATCACCCGGACCGTGCTGTTCCCGTCGTCCAGGTCCGGCGTGAACGTCTCCTCGGCGCTCGTGCCGTCGACGTCGACGTTCGTCCGGAACTCGCCCTCGACCCGGACGACGATCTCGGAGAGGGCCGTCCCGTCGGCTGCACTCTCGTCGACCGCCGCCGAGACCGTGATGTCGAGGTCGGGTCCCACCTCGACGCGCCCCCCGTCGTCGACCGATTCCGAGTTCACCGTGACCGACACCGACGGCTCCGCGTCGCTCGACGCCAGCGGGCCCGCGGCTGCCACGCCGCCCAGGACGGATCCGACGACGATAACCGCGAGAAGGGACACACTCAGCCGGTTCATCGACTCCAGGTTAGTCGAACCGGTACTTAACCTGTCTCCCGGGAGTATCAAGCCTGATAGCTCCTGGGCCGACACGAGCGACACCCGCCACCTGCACCTTGCGTCGGCGGACGCCTTTTGGTCGTGCCGGACGAGGGCCCGGACATGAGAGTCCGGATCGCCGGGACCGCGAGCGACGAGGAGGCGGCGGCCATCGCGTCGGCGCTCGCTCAGCACCGCCCCGGGAGTGGCCCGATCGAGGTCTACGTCGGCGACGCTGACGAGCCCACAGTGGTCCACGACCCCGACGAGGCGGCCACCGAGGCGGCGACGAGCGGAGGCGGCGACGCCGGAGGAACTGACAGTGTAGCGACGACCGGTGGGGACGCCGGCGGTGTGACCGACGCCACGGGCGGCCCGACCGACCGCGAGCGGGCGCTCCGCGCGGAGATCGCCGACATCTACGCGGGCGGGCCCGAGAAGTACCGCGAGCGACTCGCCGAACGCGGGAAACTGTTCGTCCGCGACCGGCTCGAACTCTGGTTCGGCGAGACCGACCCCGAACCCGGAACGACCGACCCTGGAGCCGGCACCGGCGACGACGCCCACGGGAGCGTCGACCCGCCGGCGGGACTGCTCTTCGAGGACGGCCGCTTCGCCAACTTCGACGGGTGGCACCCCGATTCGCCGGACCCGGACGCCGATACGGACGACCGACTCCCCGCCGACGGGTTGCTCACCGGCGCCGCCGAGTTCGCCGACCGCGAGGTCCACTTCATGGCCAACGATTTTACTGTGAAGGCGGGCTCGATGGCCGAACACGGCGTCGAGAAGTTCCTCCGCATGCAACAGCGCGCCCTCAAGACCGGCCGTCCCGTCCTCTACCTGATGGATTCCTCCGGCGGACGGATCGACCAGCAACGGGGCTTTTTCGCCAACCGCGAGGGGATCGGGAAGTACTACTACAACCATTCGATGCTCTCTGGCCGGGTCCCCCAGGTGTGCGTCCTCTACGGTCCCAGTATCGCCGGCGCGGCCTACACGCCGGTCTTCGCCGATTTCACCGTGATGGTCGAGGGCATGAGTGCGATGGCCATCGCCAGCCCGCGGATGGTCGAGATGGTCACCGGCGAGGAGATCGACCTCCAGGAGCTCGGTGGTCCCGAGGTCCACACCCGCCACTCCGGCTCCGCGGACCTGGTCGCGGAGGACGAACAGCACGCCCGCGACCTGGTCGCCCAGCTGATGACGTATCTCCCGGACAACAGCGACGAGCAACCGCCCCGGACCGAGGGTACCGCGCCCGAGAAGTCCCCGGACGGGATCGACTCTGTCGTCCCCGAGTCGCCCAACGAGGGGTACGACATCCGCGAGGTCATCGAACGGGTCGCCGACGCCGGCTCGGTGTTCGAACTCCAGCCCGAGTTCGGCGCGGAGATCGTCACCGCCTTCGCCCGCATCGACGGCCGTCCGGTGGGGATCGTCGCCAACCAGCCCGCCAAACGCGCGGGGGCCATCTTCCCCGACTCGGCCGCCAAAGCCGCCGAGTTCGTCTGGAAGTGTGACGCGTTCAACGTCCCGCTGCTCTATCTCTGTGACACGCCCGGGTTCATGGCCGGGTCACAGGTCGAGAAGGAGGGCATCCTCGAACAGGGCAAGAAGATGATCTACGCCACCTCCGCCGCCACCGTGCCAAAGCAGTGCGTGGTCGTCCGGAAGGCCTACGGCGCTGGCATCTACGCCATGTCCGGGCCGGCCTACGACCCCGAGTCGACCATCGCGCTCCCCTCCGGCGAGATCGCTATCATGGGTCCCGAGGCCGCTATCAACGCCGTCTACGCGAACAAACTCGACGAGATCGACGATCCCGAGGAGCGGGCCGAGCGCGAGGCCGAACTCCGCGAGGAGTACCGACAGGACATCGACGCCCACCGCATGGCCAGCGAGGTGGTCATCGACGAGATCGTCCCCCCGAGCGACCTCCGGACCGAACTCGCCGCCCGCTTCGCGTTCTACGAGTCCGTCGAGAAAGAGCGCCCCGACAAGAAACACGGCACCGTCCTGTGAGTGTGACGCCCGGCGAACCAGCCGCCGTGGCGCGCGCCGTCGAGCGTGCCGAGTGAAACGAGGCCGCGAGGCGTATCGTGCGAGGGACGAGGAGCGCAGGAGTGAGCGAAGCGAATCGACGAGCACCGCAAGAGGTTGGGGAGGTGTGAGGCAGACAGTTGTGATCGACCCGCCCGGTGTCTGCGTGACCGCAGTCGTGATCGTGGGATGGAAGCCCTCGACGCGCTCGCGGTCGCTGAGCGACATATCCGCGCTCTCAGCACCGCCCGCGCGGACAGGGGTCGCTCAGGCGACTCCGCTCCCGATGGTCGCCGCGAGCCCGCCTCACGGGTCGTTTTCCCGTTCGGCAAGTGGCACGTCGCGCCACGCACGCCTCGCCCTTCCAGTCCGCCAGGAAACGATCTGTGGAGACGGCCACTGAACATTCCACGTCGAGACGGCCTGTGAGACCTACTTTGTCCCTGGCGGACTGAAAGGGCGAGGGCCGGTCCCGTGAGCGAAGCGAACGGGACGTCGGGAGAGCTTGCTCTCCCGGAACTGGCGGGGCGAAGCCCCGTGGTCGCCTGAGCGGGCCCTATTCTCGCGAGTGCTGTGCGGTGCGGGTGTTCGAGCGAGAATATCCCGCTTGGTTCGAGAGACCGTGGCTCTCTCGTCATCCCGAAAATTTTCGATTTTCGGAGACAGCGACCGCCAGCGGCCCGAGGGCTTTCATCGCACGAGAACGGGTGCGGTGCGGCCATCGGATCGAGTTTCTCCCACACCACTACTGCCTGGAACGATTGGTAACGCGATTCCTTGAATCGAATACGGTCTGAGTAATCCTCGGTATCCAGTAGTTTCGCTACTCACTCCAACGACTCGCGATCGGACCGACGCTTTCCGTTCCCGGTCTCCTTCGCAGTCACACTCGCCATCAACACAATTGCGTCGAGAGCGGTCACTCCTCGTCGAGTCGGCCAGCGTACCAGAACGAGGCGGCGACGAACAGGATCCACCCGCCGGCGACGTACGGGACCAGGCCGCCGAGTCCGCCGAGATAGGTCGACGCGACCGCCCGGACGAATTCGAAGAGATACGCCAGGCCAGCGAGTGCCACGACCGCCAACGAGAGCCACACCTCGACTTTCAGCCAGGTCGCGAACTCGTCTCTCGTGGGGGCCATTCGGGTCTGTTCGTGCGCACGCATCCGTCGGCGATCAGTCTTTTCCACGGACACGAACCCCCTCGACACGAGCGGCCCCGACAGGACAAACGGGAACGGCGACCGATCCGACTCAGGCCGCCTGGACTGCGTCGACCAGTTCGTCGTAATCGGGTTCGTTGGTGGGGTCGTCGGCGACCCAGGCGTAGGTGACGGCCCCCTCCCCGTCGACGACGAACACGGCGCGGTTGGCGACGTCGTACAGTCCGAGGTCCGGGATGTCGATCGTCAGGTCGTAGGCCCCGATGGCGTCGGCGCCCGTGTCGCTGACGAGGTCGAACTCGAGGTCGTACTCGTCGGCGAACGCACCCAGCGAGAACGCCGAGTCGGCGCTGACGCCGAAGACCGTCGCGCCGGCCGCCTCGAACTGGTCGAGGTGCTCCTGCAGGGCCACCATCTCGTTGGAACACGGCGGCGTGAACGCCCCGGGGAAAAACGCCAGCACGACCGGGCCCTCGCCGAGGTGCTCGGCGAGATCGAACGTCTCGTGGTCGCTGCCCCTGTACGTCGCGGTGAACGTCGGCGCGGTGTCGCCTGTGGATACCATCGCCAGCAACTAGGTCTTTCTCCACCCTAAAACCGGATCCGAACATGTTTCCCCGATCCCGAACTCGCTGTCTCGGCTCCACACTCGCTTCCCCGGTTGACCCACACTCGCTTCCCCGGTTGACCCACACTCGCTTCCCCGGTTGACCCACACTCGCTTCCCCGGTTGATCCACACGGCGTCGACGTTGTCTCCGGATGACCTGTCACACTAGAGGTTTTGACACCACCTTTATTATATGCTGTCGAGAAGAGGGGGCTGGAGTGTCAGATAGATGGGCGTTCAACAGCGAAGCGTCGTCAAGGTCCTGTTGTTGAGTATCGTCACGTTCGGCCTGTACTGGCTGTACGTGACCCACCAGTACCACACGGAGTTCGCCGAGGAAGCGGAACTCGACCCGGGATTCAGTCCGGTGATCCGGACGGTCATGCTGTTTTTCCCGGTCGTCAACTTCTACTCGCTCTGGTTGTTCTACCAGGACGTGGAGACACTGACTGGCGAGAGCGGGGTCAAATACTTCCTCCTCTCGTTCGTGTTCGTCGGCTACTACATGGCGATCGGCGCGCTGAACAGCCAGGCAGCCTGAGACCGACGACGCCGCCCACGTACGTCCCCGTCTGCGGACACGACCTCGATTTTTCGTGGGGTCCACGCCAGTCAGTGTCGACCACCGGGTGTTGTCAGCGTCGACCACCCCGAACGGCTTAGTGGCGGCGCCCGACAGTCGGGTATGGACCGCGTCATCGTCGACACCGACACCGCCGGCGACGACACGCAGGCGCTCGCGCTCGCCTGTCTCACCGACCGGCTCTCCGTCGAGGCCGTCACCGTCGTCGCCGGGAACGTCCCGTTCGACCGCGAGGTCGAAAACGCCAAGTACACGCTCTCGCTCGTCGACGCCGCCGATATCCCCGTCTACGAGGGTGCTCGCTCGCCGCTACTCAAGTCGTTCGACCACGCCGAGGAGGTCCACGGCGACGGCGGCCTCGGCGGTGACCTCCACCCCGAGACCGGTATCGACTCCCCCGAGGGGTTCGGCCCCGACGTCATCGCCGACCGCTGTCGCGCGTCGCCGGGCGAGATATCCCTCCTGTGTATCGGCCCGCTGACCAACCTCGCGCTCGCCTACGCCCGCGAACCCGACCTCCCTGGTCTCGTCGACGAGGTGTGGGTCATGGGTGGCAACGTCAACTGCGCCGGCAACGTCACGCCCGCCGCCGAGTTCAACTTCTGGGTCGACCCCGACGCCGCCCACCGCGTCCTCGCGGAGTTCGACGTGTCGCTCGTCGACTGGGGGCTCTGCCAGCGCAACCGCCTCGGGACCGACCTCTTCGAGTCCGTCGGCGCGCTCGACACCGACCTCGGCGACTTTTTCCTCGAAGTGAACAGGCAGGCCCGCGCGCTCGGCGACGACGACACCGTGGCGCTCCCGGACGGACTCACGACCGCGCTCGCGGCCTACCCCGAACTCCGCGAAGAACTCGACACCTACCACGTCGCCGTCGACGAACGCGCGGGGCTCACGCGGGGCTACACCAGCGCCGACGTCCGCGGGATGACCGACGGTGCCGAGCGAACCCGGGTCGTCGAAGCCGCCGACGACGAACGGTTCAAAGAAGTCCTGCTGGGGATGCTGGGCGAGCGCAACCCCGACGGCGCTATCGGGTGAAGGAACTCGTGCGACCGCAGGGACCGGTTCCTCGTCGCCGAAGCGAGAGCGACGGCGGGCCGCTCGGTCCGCACACGAGAGCCCTCTACACCAGCTGGATGGTGTTCCCGTTGGAGGTGACGTGCAGGTCCTGGCCCAGTTCGTACCCCTGACTCGTCGCGAGGTCGACGTACCCGGAGAACCCGGCCATGTCCTGGTGTGCCGGAACCAGATGCTCGGGCCGGAGCGCGTCGAGCATCTCGTAGTGGCCTTCCCGCGAGAGGTGACCCGAGACGTGGACGTCGTCGTAGATTCGCGCGCCCTGCATCCCAAGCAGCGTCTCGCTCTGGTAGCGTTGCCCCTCGTTGGTGGGTTCGGGGATGACACCCGCAGAGAAGATGACCTTGTCGCCCTCCTCCAGTTCGTACGGTGTCTCGCCGCGACCCATCCGGGTCAGCATCGCGCGCGGTTCGCCCTGGTGGCCGGTGACGACGGGCAGGAAGTTCTCCTTGCCCTCGTTCATGATCCGCTCGAAGGTTCGGTCGACGGATTGCCGGTGGCCGTACATCCCGAGGTCGTCGGGGAACTCTACCGCGCCGATCCGTTCGGCGGTCCCGGAGTACTTCTCCATCGAGCGGCCGAGCAGGACGGGCTGGCGGCCGATGTCCTCCGCGAACTCGACGAGGCTCGTGACCCGCGCGATGTGGCTGGCGAACGTCGTCGCGACGATCCCGCCCTCGTAGTCTCTCAGGCTCAGCATGAGGTCCTGCAACTCACTGCGCGCGACGGCCTCGCTCGGCGTTCGCCCCTTCTTGTTGGCGTTGGTACAGTCCTCGATGTAACACAGCACCCCTTCGCGGCCTATCTCGCGGAACCGCTCCATGTCGATGGGATCGCCGATGACCGGCGTGTGGTCCATGCGCTTGTCGAGCCCGTAGACGACGGCGCCCTCCGGCGTGTGCAGGACCGGGTTGATCGCGTCGATGGTCGAGTGGGTGACGTTGACGAACTCGAGGTCGACGCCCTCGCCGATACGCATCGTCTCGCCGGCTTCCATCTCGACGAGGTCGTTCCCGACGGTGAACTTCCCCTCGTCGTCGATCTGGTCTTCGACGAGTGCGAGCGTGAACGGGGTAGCGACGATAGGTGCGTCGTAGCGGTGGGCGAGTTTCGGGATGGCGCCGATGTGGTCGAGGTGGCCGTGTGTCGGCACGATAGCCTTCACGTCGCCCTCGAAGTCGGACATCACCCGGTCGTCGGGGATGGCGTCCATATCGATCAGGTCGAGGCTGTGCATCCGTTCGGTCTGGACGTCGTCGTGGATCAGTACCTTCGAGAGATTGAGTCCCATGTCGAAGATAACGACGTCGTCACCGGCACGGACAGCGGTCATCTGGCGGCCGACTTCCTCGTAGCCGCCGACAGTAGCGAGTTCGATTTCCATAGTGGGGCCGAAGAGAGCGGTCCCAGCACTCGGTCGAGAGGGCGCCTGGTACAGGAGAGCAGGGCGTGTGAGCGGGGAAAACAGCGCGATACGCTTCGACGCTTGCGATTCGGCCCGTCACACGCCGTCCTCGGGGACAGCGCGTGTTTCGGTTACGGATCGTTCAGGGCCCACGACGTAAATACCCCGTGGAAGGGTCGAGTCGGCGCGCTCGCCCCTCGTCAGTCGATGAACGACGTCGACTTTTCAATCGAACCGGAACGTCTCCATGTTTCGAGGCGCGTGCGTCCGGACGTCGAACTGCTCGTACAGCGCCGAGGAGAACTGGTCGGTCGCCGTCTCGTCGCCGTGGACGCAAAGAATTTCTTCCGGGCGAGGATTCATCGTCCCGACGAAGTCTTCGAGCCCGTTCCGGTCCGCGTGCCCCGAGAACCCGCTCACGGAGTCGACGTCGAACCGGAGGGTCAACTGCTCGCTCCGACTCCCGCGGTCGCTGAACGGGATCTCACGGCGCCCGCTCTGGATCCGTCGGCCGAGCGTTCCCTGGGCCTGGTAGCCGACGAAGAGCAACGTGTTCTCCGTGTCGCCACCGAGCAACTGGAGCCACGACATGATCGGCCCGCCGGTCACCATCCCCGACGTCGAGAGGATGACACACGGTTCGCCGCCGGCGATGTCTTCGCGCATCTCTTTCCCGCCGTCAACCTGCTGGAACTGGTCGGCGAGGAACGGGTTCTCGTCTTCCTGTAGGATGCGCTGGCGAAGCCCGTCGCGGAGGAACTCGGGATAGGCCGTGTGGATCGCCGTCGCCTCGCGGATCATCCCGTCGAGATACACCGGCATCGTCGGGATCCGACCCTCCCGCATCGCCTCTTCGAGCACCAGCATGAGTTCCTGCGAGCGACCGACCGCGAAGGCCGGAATGACGACCTTGCCGCCCTCTTCGTAGGTCGCGTTGACCAGTTCGGTGAGTTTGCGTTCGCTGTCCGCCTGGTCGGTCTGGTAGTCGTCGCGCCGGCCGTATGTCGATTCCATGATGAGTGACTCGACGCGCGGGAAGTCGTTCGAGGCGCCGTTGAACAGCCTCGTGTCGGTGTAGTGGACGTCGCCAGAGAAGACGACGTTGTGGAACCCGCTCCCGACGTGGAAGTGCGCGACGGCGCTTCCCAGGATGTGGCCGGCGTTGTGGAGGGTGAGCTTGATGTCCGGCGCGATATCGGTGACGTCGCCGTAGTCGAGCGTGATCGTGTGTTTCAGTTCCTCTCGGACCATCTCGCTCTCGTAGGGCGGCGTCCGTCCCTCTTTGGCGGCGACGTCGATGTAGTCGAGCTGGAGGAGCCCCATCAGGTCGCGGGTCGGCTCCGTCGTGTAGACCGGTCCGTCGTACCCGTACTTGAACAGTAGCGGAAGCAGCGCACTGTGGTCGAGGTGGGCGTGTGTCAGGACGACCGCATCGAGGTCCGCGATGGGGTTGGCCTCCGGAATCTGCAGGTAGGGGACCTCCCCTTCGGCGCCGGGCTTGTCGCCACAGTCGACGAGAATCCGCGTTTCGGGGGTACTGAGTATGAAACTCGCCCGGCCGACCTCGCGACAGCACCCGAGCGTCGTCACGCGGACCCACTCGGGTTCCTGATCCGGCTCGCGATGGATCTGTTCGCCGACCTCTTCGAGGAACTCGCGGCGGTCGGCCCGCTCCTGGACGAGGTAGTTCCGGACGTTGTCGACCGTCGACGACTCCATCGGCGGCGTCCGGAGCACCTCGGCCGTCCACCCGACGTCCTGCTGGATCTCCCGGAGAGTGCTCCCCCGCTGGCCGATGACGAGCCCCGGTTTCTCGGCCTCGACCACGACTTCGCCGGTCGTCGGGTAGAATCGGAGGTTCGTGATCCCGGCCTCCTCGGGGATCAACTCGCGAATCCGGGCCTCGGCGTCGCGCTCGCTCGTCTGCGTCCCGGCGGCCGGGCGAACCGTGATCCGTTTCCGGACGGTGCTGGCCAGGTGTGGAAGCAGACCGTCCTGTTCCGCAAATTTTCGCGGCGTTTCCGTATAGACGACGAGCTCCGGGCCTTCGTAGGTGACCCGCGATATCGTGAGGTCGTCGGGGATCTCGGTCTCCAGCTTGTTCCGCATCGTTTCGAGCGGGGTCAGGGTGTCGTCAGTACTCATTCGTATCGGGAAGTGTCCGCGAACGCCTCAACCGGTCCCACAGTGATTCGATCCACAACGGCCCACGAAGGGGCTCCATTCTGTCGCGTTCACGTCAAACGTAGCAGATCGGGCCGCAGATCCCGGTTTCCCCATCCAGAACTCGATTCTCGATAGGAGGTAACATCGAGACGACGGCCTCTCCGGCGTGTGAACGGATGAAGTCGTTCGGGTTCGAGTAGTCGAGTGACGATATAAACATCTTCCGACACCTGTGGAGCGGTGACCGCGGAGAGAGGTGGTGACGACGTCGATCCATGCGGAGTGGTCCCACAGTATCCGGGCGACTGAGTTGGGGCGGATCTGAACCTCGTCGAGACGGTCCGGGCGTGCGGCCTCGCTCCGCTCGGCCGTTCCGGGCTGCGGCTCGTCTGGTTCAAATCCTTGCAACCATACACACGGCGCTGTTGCGAGAGCCACATAGGGCTCTCGCGGTGTAGCGCCGTCAGAAATGGGTTGGGGCGGGACCCGTAAATGACACGTAACTCATTCGTCATCACCGTCCTGGCCGTCGAAATCGAGGCGATCGAGATACTGGCGACGCCGCTTTTCCATCTCCTTGACCTCGTCGGGCTTATCGTAGTGCTTCTCGATGACCCGGACCGACGAGTTCACCCGCTGTGAGACGACGTCGGCGGGGACGCCACGGTTGCGCTGCCAGGTGATCGAGCCGGTCCGGACCTGGTGTGGGCTCCGTGACGAGGGGCACTTGCTGACGTTGTTGTAGGAGTCCTCCAGGTACTCGCAGGTCTCGCGTTCGTTCCCGTGGGGACAGTCCGTGTAGAGGCAGGGGATCGTCGCCTGGTACATCCACGCCCGGACCGCGTTCGTCGACGGCCGACCCACCGCGCTCGCGAGGAGCGGCTCGCGACCGTGGTCGTCGAACTCGTCGTGGCGCTCCTGGTCGACGTACTCGTCGAGGACCTCGCAGATCTTCTCGGGGAGGCCCACGACGCGCTCGCCGTCCTCGCCGTTCTTGAGGGGCGTCCCCAGGTTCGGCCGGTGACGGAACGCGACGTACTGCTCCCCGGCGTCGTAGTCGTCGACGTCGAGGCCGCGGAGCGCACCGAGTCGGGCGCCGGTGAACCACGCGACTTCGAGGAGTGCGTGGGCCCGCGTCGCCCGGGCGGCAGGGTCCTGGCGGTAGTAGGCCAGGATCCGCTGGGCGCGCTCCGGGTGGAGCATCGTCTCGTCGACCTGTGAGTCCCGGGGGGTGTCCGGCGGGTCGACCTTCTCGGGGAGCGACTCGTCGACGAGTTCGATCCGGGCGCAGTACTCCAGGAAGCGCCGGAGCGTGCCCAGTTCCTTCTGGAGCGTGTAGGGCTTGACGCCCTGGCCGCGACGGTGGGTCTCGTAGGACTCGATGTCCCAGCCGGTGAGCTCGCCGATCGAGGTGATGCCCTGCTCCTCGCACCACTCGACGAAGAGCTTCGTCTGGTAGTGATACGCGGAGACGCTGGAGTCGGCCTTCGAGACGCGGAGTTTGTTGAGCCAGCGGTCCCGGGCCTCTCGCGGCGAGAGGTCGGGGACGCGGTCACCGCCGTCGGGGGTGCCGACGAGGCGGATCTGGTAGCTCGGCGGGTCCGCAGCGGACGTCTCGCTCATGCGTCGGAGACCTCCCGGAGGTACTCGACCCTGTGGGTCGGGCACAGTACTCGCGCGTCGGCGTCCGCGGCGTCGGGATCGATGCGCGCGAGGAGTTCCGTGAGGTCACATCCGTCCTCATCGCAGTTGTTCTCTCCTGTGACCGGTGAGATCGTGGCGTCGATGCTCATCGGCGACCACCGCCACGGGCTCGCCTGGCGTCTATTCCGATCGGTCGTCTCACATTGGGCGTACACGTCTGGGGTTTCGGTCGACGGCGCCCCGCGAACAGGGCGGTCCCGGCGCTGCTGTATGAGCAACGCTTTTTGTCGCCGGCTACGGAAGAAGGAATGCGTGGGTTTCGGGCCGAAAGGCCCTGACCTTCTTCCGGCCGTTGTACTCTCGTAGTGGCTTTGCTCGCTTGTCGCCTCTGTTTGGCAGGGTTGTACTTAAACCCGTCCGTCATTTTAGGGTCACTCCTGGCGGCACTTTTTCGGTGGTGCGTAGTTCGCGAACGTTGCGAGCGTGGTGCTCACACGCTTCGACCAGCCCGCGGTCGGGGTGGAACAGTCGTTCAGTGGCACTCTCCGCGCAGGTCATGATGAAACACCGCCCGTCGTCAGGATCGATCATGGTTCACACTCTCCGTCGTCGAGTGCCGGGCACTCCTGCCCCTCTTCCTCGATCTCGAACCCGCAGTACTCGCAGATGGGATTCGGACTGTCCTGGTCGGTCGCTCGTCCGTCATCCTCGGAGCTCATTGCGAATACCTCCGAGCGCCGTCAGTCTGAGCATCAGCCTCCCGTCGCTGCATTGATTGCTCGACGTCGCTGGCGTATTTCACCAGATGACTAATACTCCGGAAGTGGCTGGCGTCGATGCAATCGACGAGGGTCTCGTCATGGATGACGTACCAACAGCGGTCGAACTCGGATTTGTAGAAGGTGATCTGGCCAACCGAAGCGGTTTCTCCGAGATAACAGGCGTCGGTCAAGACCTCCAGCAGCTCGTCGAACTCTTCGGTGGCGTCGAGTTCGTCTAAGTCGTAGTCGGTCATCGGCCACTCTCCTGGTCATCAGGCCACGCCTGGTCTGGACTGTCGTATTCCTGAATCGCTTCAGCAACTTCCTCGAGCGTTACGCCCGCTGGAGCGCGAGTTAGCCAAGTCTTGTATCCAACGCTACCAGTATCTCTGTCTACCGATCCTTCGTCATCGTACCCCGACTCAGCGGGGCGCGTATCGTGTGCATTCATGCCAATTGCGCCAGAAGCACACCCGAATTTTCGGTAAGACTTTGACCAGCGGGCACGAAGGAAGAGATGCACATTCCCTTCCCGGTCCCAGGTCCTCTGGGTCCAACCTTTCACTCGGTGAGTGGCTTCCGTCGGCGCATAGGATAGAGCGCTCGGATGTCGGTTATATACCCTCAGGCACCCTCACCTTTGAGGGAGGCTGAAGTTAAACCGCGCACGAGTACCGCGACACTCTTTGTACTTTAATAAACCCGTATTAAGCGACCGGTTAGAAGCCAGATTAGTATATAAAACACCCTCATGAGTGAGTCTTTATCTAAATTCGACCTCAGGGTATTTAGCCGATGAAAATAGGCTGCTGAGTATGAGTTTTCGCCCTGGCTTCGAGGCCAGAACAGGTGGTGCCTCAGGGTCAGATCCTGAGTCTGACGAACCGACGCAAAACCAACAGGAGCGAGAGGCCGCCCGGCGGATCCGCGAAGAATTGAGCCGGGTGCGTCGTCGAGGCCCACTCCCCGACCGCTCGGGCATCGACACCGGCGAGCCGATCTCGGGCATGAACTCGCCTGGCGACCCGCGAACCAGTCCGGATGACCCACAGCCCGCCGAAGGACCGGGCGAGGTGACGCCCGCTGAAGACGGGATGGGCGGCTCGATGACCGCGACCTCCGGGCCCGTCAGTGCATCCGACCAGGAGGTGACGAACACGGCCGGCCAGACTGTCGATCCCGTTCCGGATCGATACGATCCCAGTCAGACCGACCAGACCCAGAGTGGCTCGGAGCCCACACCGTCAGTCGACGGCGACAGGAGCGAAGCGCCAGCCACGGACTCGGGCAGCGTAACCGGGGGTGGTTTACTCGGATCCGGGGCCACCAGCGGCGCAGCCGATGCCACACCAGCCGATATCGGCGGTGGGATCGGCGATGGACAACCCAGCGGCGACGTATCTACTGGTGAAGTCGGTAGCGGGCCCGCCCCCTCAGAACCGGACATCCGCGGCGGCCTCGAAGAGAGTGCGACCGGGCAACTCCGCGAAACCGCGTTAGATCTCGAACAAGAGGCGCTCGACCAGCTCGGTCTGCAGTCTGCAGGCGCCGTCAACATCGTCAGAGACGGGGCTCAACTTCGCGCGGAGCTGACCTCGCTCGGCGAAGACCGTCTCGAAGAACAGGCAGCTGACTCGCTGACGAGCCAGTACGGCCAGAGTCGTGCCGAACGGACAGCCGACCGTGCCCGTGAAAGTGGTGCGACCGACGAACAAGCCGCCGCAGTCGAGCGCTCGCTTCGCGATCTCGGCGCCGGTGGCGGCACGCTCGACATCAACCTGACCGGCGACGACGTCGACCGCGAGACGCGTGTCACGGACCCTGCGGGCGTCGGCGGTGCGGCAGCTACATCGACAGGAGTCGGCGTGGCTCCGGCCGGTGGACTCGCGCTACCCGAAACCGAGACTGTCTTCGCACTGACCGACAGCGGCGAAGCGAAAGTCACGGAGGCCCAACGCGAGCGGGCCGCGGACCTTCTCGACATCCAAACCCCCACAGAGACGACGCCCGACGATCTCGTCCGGACCGAACAGGGCGGCTTCCAGTTGGACCAAGAAGCTCGCAACGAGATCGAGGCCCTACAGGAGCGACGACAGCAGGCCGGCGACGCATTACAGAACTACCGGACGCAACGAGAGGTCGCGGCAGACCAGCAACTCGATAGTCCATTCGAGGCGTCCGACGGGCCGCGCGTGAACAGAACGGAATCCACAGACGACGATAGCCCGTTCATGGTCAACCAGTCCGGCGTTCCCAAGGGGTTCGGGGGCGAGGTGCTGGGGAACCCACGGATATCGCAATTGCGCTCGGAAGCCGCCGACGCCTATTCCGAGCAGCTCGGCTTCGATGTACCTGCGAGTGCAGTCGACGTCTCCGAAGAACAGCAGGACGGCGAGACAGTCCTCTCGCCGAGCCTCGATATCGAAGCAGCGAAGGCAGCGGGACGGCGCCAACCTGACGCGCTCTCTGGGATCGTCGGTGCGAGCGAGTACCTGATAGAGAAATGGACGCCCGCTGAAATCGGAAAACGAGAGGGGGGCGTAGGCGAGCGTAACCAGACAGACGCGCTCTCGCCAGCCGTGGGTGCCACTGAATTCCTCATCGAGAAATGGACGCCGTTAGAGCTTGACGAGACGGGCAGTGTGACGAACGTCCGGGAAGTCGAAGACTTCGCCAACGAGAACGAAGTGACTGGCGAAGTCGACGAGACCACGATCGCCGGTGTCGACCTCGGCCAAGCACAGGACATCGTCCAGGGTCTGAGCCGTGGCTACAGCGAGCGTGTTTCGCAGCCGATCGGCGACCTCGCGGCCTTCATCGCGCGCGAGCAGAGGAGCGATGTGACCGGTCGATCCCAGCTCCTTCGATCCCTGGCCGCAAAGGAGTTCTACGAAGGGGATATCGGCGCGGGGTTCGAGGCACTCGGTGGCGACACTGCCGCGACCAGTCCGACCCCAGCCGAGAACCTCATCAGTGGAACCACCTCGGGCGTCGCGGAGTTCGCGAACATCCCTGGCTTCGCAGAATTAGGACTCACAGCTGCCGACGTCGGTCTCACTGGGGCAGAGCGTATCGGCCAGGGCGAAGGAGATGCGTTCTCTGCTGGTGTCGAAGATGCTGCAGTGAGTGTGGCAGAACAGAATACAGAGACTTTCGTCGAAAATCCAGCGCAGACAACAGGGATGGTCATTGGCGGAGTAGCATCCGGTGCCGGCGTGGGTGCAGCAGGAAAACGTGCATTCACCGCGACCCGGGGACGGCTGGCAACGCGCGGTCTCGACTTCCAGGGAGACGTTCCGAGAACCGATATCGAACGCCCTGACGTTCGGAGTGGGCAAAGTCAGCTGACGCGGTTCAGCGAAGAGGCGGTTCCTGGCGGCGACAAATCGATGCGCGTCGAAGACTTCCCAGCAACGCCGGCGTCGGATACCGCACAGGAACTCCGCAACCTCGCGCGCGAGTTCGACAACCCCGAGATCAGGCGGGCGCTGGATGCCGAGGCCGACGAGTCTGTCCTCTTCAGCGCCCGGACTGGTGTCAAGGGCGATCGCTTCGAGCCGCGCTCCGGCCGCGACTACGACCCCGACGCCTCGTTTTACTCGGGTTCCGTCGCCACCAACTTCCTCAAACTCAACAAAGCCTCAGAGTCGTCGCTCGGCGGCGGCCTTCGCCTTCCGCGACCTATCGCAGCAGCCCGGAGTCTCACACAGGCTGCACGACAAGAGGGGACGCCGGTCATCGTCGGAACTGCTGGCCGGGTGCGGATGTTTCCCAAAGACATCGTCTCTGCACGGGGCGACCGACGTGCGATGACTGAATTCCTCGAGGAACAGGCCAACACTGGTGAGTTCTACACACTACGACCGGAGGCCGAATCCGGCGAGGCAGAAGCACTCACGGCAGCATCCGGCGCCAGCAAGACCGATCCAAAGCCGGGCGCTGGCCTGATCGACGAGGGGGACGCTACGGAGTTCGTCGAGGTAGCTCGACCCTTCCGGACCGAGATACGTGGAGAGCGCGTCCCGATCCAGCTCTACCGACAGAACACAGACGATGTGACGCCACTCTCAGAGCAGAGTACAGTCCCGGACCGGCTTCGGATGGGTATCCAGGGCGATCGTGGTCAGCTCGATCTGACTGGGTCGCGTCGCAGTACGGTTCCGGACCGGCTACGTCGCACGAGTGTCAGACCAGACCGGAGCGACAGCGGCGAGGTGGCGTACCGTCTGGGTGGCGAGCCGGGTATCCCGGTGGCGCCGGTCCTGCCGTGGTCGGCAAGTGCTGAACCAACTGGTAGTAGCACTGAGGATCGCATCCAGATGCAACCCTCCGGAACCCCCATCAGTTCCGTCGTGTCGCCAGAGGGTAGTAGCAGCGTGTTCGGGTTAACCAGTAGCCAACCGGATGCGCCAGGGGATCCCTCCGATTCAGTCGTATACATCCAGGACACGCCCGGTAGTCTGTTGGGGCCGTCGAGCACGCCACCAGGTCCGCCGAGTACGCCACCCAGCATACCGCCTGGCCCACCCAGTACGCCGCCAGGGACGCCGAGCACGCCACCGGGACCACCCAGCACGCCGCCGGGAACGCCGGATATCCCACCGGGGACGCCCACGATCCCACCTGACCCACCGGATATCCCTCCGTGGACGCCAGGAATACCGCCCGGAACACCTGACAAGCCACCCCGGCGATTCGACTTCGACATCGACATCGACGCCGACGAGCAGACCAGCGGGTTCGTCGCAACCGCCGAGGAGCAGCAGTTCGTCAACCCGATCGCCGACGTCGAGGACATCCTCGGCATCTAACAATGCCCCGGCACGCCCACTCCCCGCTGCTGGCCGGTATGCTATTTACGGTCGGAGCGGCAGAGTATACCGACCTCTCAGCGGGGATGGGCGGGAAAGGCGTGACGATCGCTGCGGTGATCGTCGCTGCAGTAATGATGATCGCGGTGCGAGTGCGTCGTATCAACGCGATCTCGACCGAGACCCAGACCACACAATGAACCCCCGAGAAACAGCAGACGTAGTTGAACTGTCCGATGAACGTGAGCCCGCTGAAGTCCACATCGTCGTCGAGGAACAGTCACGTCGCGACTACGTAGCAATTCCACTCGACGAGGACCAGAGCGAACTCGGTGAAGAGTTCAAAGTCACTACCGAATACGTGGCTGAAGTCCGAGAGAAGACCTCCGTGTATGGTGAAATCGAGTTTCAACGCAACTTCTCGCCGGACCCCCGCATGGGAACGAACGATGAGTACTGAACACGAAGCTGGTGCTGACGACTCTGTATCGCCTGCCGTACCCGACAATCTTCAGGACGACAACCACACTGTGGACGTCATCCGCGATCGCATCTGGCTGCCCCCGAACCGATACAACGACTGGGTCGCTTTCGTCATGGTCGGCCGCGAAGGGTCGGGAAAGAGCCATACTACCGCGCGAATACTGGAAGAGGCAGACCCGACGTTCGACGCCAGTCGCGTGTTCTTCGATCCCGTGGAGCTGGTGAGATTCATCCGAGACACGCCGGAGGAAGAACGGGCAGGAAAGGCGATAATGCTCGACGAGGCCGGCGTCGGGATGGGGGTCCGGTCGTGGTACGAGGAGGAACAAATCAAGGTCAACAAGGCTTTCCAGACGCTTCGCGACGACAACATGATCATCGGGTTGACGTTGCCGTCGTTCAGCCTCCTCGACTCGCAGCTCCGCACACGACTCCACGGCTACTGTGAGATGTGGGAGGTACACGAGGGTGAGCACGCCGTCTGGTCGTGGAAGGACATCATCGTAGACCGGTCAGAGAAGAAAAAAGAAATCAAGCGGAAGATGTATCCGCGGAAATCAGCCGGTAACAGGACGCTGAAACTCAAACGCCTCGGGCTCGGCCCGCCGTCCGAGGAGTTCATCAACGAATACGAGCGTCGGAAAGCCGAGTTCAAACAGCAGTACATGGATGACATCGTCGAGGAGGATGACGATGGGGAGGAGTCTCCGGGACCGAAGGAAATCGCCGAGAAAATACTCAACAACGGCGTGATCAACCAATTCACGTCCATCCACGGCGGGCGAGGGACAGAGTACGTGGACAAGGACAAGATCCACCTCGAATACGACCATCTCACGCATCAGGAAGCGCAGATGGTCAAGAAGTTACTCGCCGACGAATGGGAGAGCGAATAGTTGTAGCCGCACACAGAGAGAGGAAGCCCCACAAGTAGTCAGGCTAAGTTAATTAACGCGCATCCCGCGCGCCCGGGCGCGACTCGGCGACTTTCGACCTCTCCTCTGTTATCTTCGAAAAAACCGGCGTGTTCCTGCCAGCTGGCCGGCCTACGTCTGCTCAGATGAGGAGAAGAGTCGTTCGTAGAGCTGTATTGGAGCGGCGTAGAAGATCGCGGCGCCGATGAGCCCGCCAAGCAGTCCCGAGACACTCGGGTTGAGTGCGAGCACTCTGACGAACGCCACGATCGTGATACCTCCCCACACTGCACAGGCTTTGCTTTCGAATGGTGACTTCATGAGTTCTCTTTTCAGTTTGTTGAGGGTTGTAACCTGCGGCGAGTTGGTCAGCGCCGCACCTCGACGAACGTCTCGACGTCGGCTTCGATGCACCCATCGCCGTCCGTGAGCGTCCAGCGCTCGTCTGTCTGCCGTGCGAGGTGGATCTCCGGACGCGAAGTGTAGGGGTTACGTCGACGTGAACCGCCGCGCTCGGCACTCATCGCGACTCAGCCTCCCGACGCGGGTTCAGCAGTTTCTCGAGCTTGACTCTGTACCGCTCGCGACGGGTCACCTGGCGCGCGTCGTCGACGTCGACGTCGGCGGTCGTCACCGGTACCCGCGGACGGTCGCGCTCGCATTCGAGACACCGGTCGAGTTCGCTCCCGTTCCAGGCCACGCAGCTCGGGCAGAACCACATATCACCCATCGGGGCACCCCTCCTGATCGGCACGTGCTTCGATCAGGCGCTGGGTCCACGCCGCGGCTTCAGCAGGTGAAACCTGTGGCACCTCACGCCAGTCCACGCGTTCGTGTGCGTCGATGAGGGTCGTAAGACCGACGTCACTCGCCAGCCGTTCTCGCTCGCTGTGGGCAGCGTCAGCGCGCGACATTAGTTCCTGCTCCCGTCGGCGTAGTCAGCGACGGTCGTCAGTTCCGCGGCCAGCTCGCGAGCGCGGTCTGCGGAACACGACAGGGACACGGACGTCGCTCCGACGGAAACGCGAACCGAGACGCGTTCAGGCTCACCGTCGTTGTGTGAGTACCCGTCGACAGAAATGCTCGATTCCTCGTCGACGAACTCACCAACTTCGACCGAACCCCAGATCGGCGACCCTGACTCAACCGCCGCGTGAGTCGTACCGTGGTCACCTCGGCTGACGTCGACGCGATCGCGGTCGAGGCGCGCATCGACGCTACGAGCAGCCGTCGGGAGTAGTCCGAGCGCAGCGAGGCCAGCGACGAACGCTCGGCGGGTAGACTCGTCAGTCATCGTCGTCTTCCCCTCTGTTCTCACGGGCGACCGATGCTTGCTCAAAAAGGTCGCGTGCCAGCGCCTCGGTCTGCTCGGGAGTGAGTTCGATCCCCGTTGAGATCATGTCGCTGTCAGTGTCGTCACCACCGACGATGATGTTCAGGTTGACCGTCTCTCTCCCATTGAGAAAGTAGGTTTCGACCTTGCTCTCGATACCATGTACGTCGGCTGCAGCCCCGACGATCCCACCTTCTGTATGAACGAACGCGTCACCGTCTGGCGAGTGGTATTTCCAGCGGTCGTCTGAAGACTGTGCGTCTCGGTCTTCCGGTGCCTTTTCGTCGGCGCCGGGAGTGTTTCTGGCTGCCGTCATTGGTACGGCACGGTCGAGCGGCGTCACAGCGCCGCCGGCTTTCTGTAGCCAGTTCCGTGCGTAGTTGCCTATGTGCAACACAGGCACTTATCTTTTGCCCATGTGCAACAACTATATGGGTGGGTGCGTTACAATTAATCGGTGGTTGCGAGTATGCAACACGACGTGGCACGAACGCGAGCACTCCTCACTACCAACGACCGAGAGGTACTATCGGGAGAAAAGGGCGACGAGAATCGCCGCCGCAACGTCGAGTGGGAAGTCGAACGACGGATCAAAGACGAATTGGCGTCCGATGTTGAGGTCCTCGAAGAACACCACCCTGACCTTCTGGAAGAACTCCAGGAAGTGGTGTGTGAATAGTTTGGCTTAGTTTTGGACTCTACAGGGAGAACCCCAAACTCGAAGTGGCCAGCCGGTGGTTCGTATATAAAGAGGACTTCGACAAATGGCACATGCAAGAAATAACCAAGGTCAGGACACCCGGCGAGCCCGAGCGTGGCTGAAACCCGAGCAAGTCGCGGACCTTCGCGACGCCGCGCTCGCGAGCGGTGCGACCTACCTGCAGGAACGCAACGATATGATCGTCGCGCTGCTGTACGACCTCGGTCTCCGCGTCGGTGAACTGGTCACCCTCGACGCTGGCGACTTCGACCTTGACGAACGCGAGCTGTACCTCCCGGCCCACAAGCAGAAGGACTACCCCGACCCGGACCACTCACCACCACCTCGGTACATGGATGTCGACCGGGAGGTGTGTCGAGACCTCCGGCGCTATCTCGATCGTCGGTGGAAGGATCCGGGCGCGCTACTCCCGAGCCGACAGTCTGACCGGATGTCGACCGAGAGCGTCCGGAACGTCATCTCCCGACTCGCTCGCGACGCTGACGTGCGTCCGTTCCTCGAAGAAGGTGGTCAGGGCACCCCGAGCGAGGTGTCGCCGCACACGCTCCGTCACAGCGTCGCGTATCGAATGCTCCGCCAGGAAGATGCGCGCCTCGTCGACGTCCGCGACCGGTTACGACACTCCTCGATCCAGACGACCGAACAGATATACGAGCACTTCTAAAATGTCGTCGCTCACAACAACTATTAAAATACTTTTCACGTTTGGAATTATCGTCCCATTCTTTGCTGGATGGATTCACGAAGCAACTCATTACGTTACTGCACGGGTATTCACTCAGGATGTTGAATTCGGCACCTCCTACCGAATTGTCGCAACACATGTTTCGTTTAAAGATGCTGATGGAGTCCAGAACCACGTGATCAGATTTTCGTGCATCAGCCCGTTGGTATGGGTTCTGACGGTTTTCATCGTAGAGATTCCTTTCGACTCGCTTGCCGAAGCAAGCCTCTACACAGCTGTTATTCTCAGCGGAATTGGTGTACTGATAAGTCCTGTAGACATACTCGGTATACTGTTCCCTGAGGCATATCGCCAGCAGTCTAAGGAACAGTCAAAGATGAGCAGTCACGACGCAGTATCAAATCTTGTTACAAATCTAAAAAATTAGATACCCGATCACTCAGTACTCACCGACGTACCGGATCGCTCCTGACTCGGGCTCGATAGCCTTCCCCTTATCGAGGAGTGACTGCAGGTCGTTCTGGAGGTGCCGCACGTCGTAGACGTCGCTCAGTGCGTCGACAACGGTCTCACGTTCGACCTGACCGTCACCCTCAGACTGCCGGGTCTGTATCTCCTCAACGACTGCACGCTTGCGTTCGCGCTGTGAGGTCGACTCTCCCGTCTCTTTCACGTCCGCGTCGAGGTTTCCGTCGGCGTCCCGGCCGATATCTCGCATGGACTCGCCGACGAGCGACGTCGCGATCTCGACGTGGCGCTCCTCGATCGTCTCGCTGAATTCGAACTTCGCCGCGGCCTCGGCGACGCGGACGATCCCCTCCAGCGTGCGGAACGTGACCGGGATCGGTTCGTCCGGGTCGTAGTCGTAGAGCCCGCGCAGCGTCGTGAACGACTCCTTGATGCCGGCCTGTACGCTCTCGTCGGCGAAGACTGGTTTCGGCTGGCGCTTCGCGAGTGCAATCCACGCTCGGAGCGTCTCAGGATCGACCGGTGGGCGCGGGTCGACAGCGTCCTCGGGGAGGTCCATGTCCCGTTCGTGGCGCTTCGCCGAGTCGCGGCCCGAGAGAACGTGCTCGGCGATGTCGGCGTCCTCCTCCTCGTCGGGTTCGTCCTTGAAGGTGTAGACGAGGTCGAACCGGGAGAGGAGCGTCGACGAGAAGGCGAACTGTTGCGGGATGGGTTCGTACTGGTCGAACCGGTCGTGCTTCGGGTTCGCAGCCGCGACGACCGCGGCGCGCGTCTGGAGATGAGTGTTGATCCCGCCTTTCGTGACGTGAATCGTCTGCTTGCTCATCGGCTCCAGCAGCGCGGCGCGGACCTCCTCGGGCATGTCGTCGAGTTCGTCGACGGCGAGCACGCCCCGATGGGCTTTCACTGTCGCGCCGGCGTCGAGCGTCCAGCTGCCGTCACCGAAATCATCTTGCACCGCAGTCGCCGTGACACCGGCCACGGTGGCACCGGTCCCGGAGACACCGACCGCGCGCCAGCCGACGTCTTCCGCACGCTCGACGAGCTTCGACTTCGCTGTCGACGGGTCACCGACGAGGAGGACGTGAAACTCGCCGCGGTCGGAGTCTCCCGTCGAGTAGGTAGCTCGGGCGCCACCGACGAGAGCGAGCACGAGCGCCTTCTTGACCGGCTCGTAGCCGTGGATCTTCGGCGCGTAGGATTCGGCGGCGAGCGCGAGCGGGTCGCCGTGTTCGCCGTTCGCGAGCGCTTCGATTCGCTCTCGCTGTTCGGGAGACACGTCGATCTCCCTGGCGTCGGTCTCCTCGACGGTGATGTGATGGCCGTTGAGATACGGGTCGAACTTCGCTGTATCCTGATTGCCGTGGGATTGCTGTTCTAACTCGACGACGCCAGTGACTGTGACGCGGTCCCCTGGAGTTACTTCGCCAGTGAGATCGTCGTCGACGTAGACGTCGATGTCCTGACCGTCACCCTGTGCGCGCTCGGGCGGGGTTTGAATCCGGAGTTTCTGGCCGTCGACGAACTCGGACTGGTCGAAGTTTACCTTGAACGGTCCCTGTCGCTCGCACCCCGAGCACTCGTGCGGTTCCTGATACTCGCCGCTCGGCTGAGGGATGTTGGTCGCAGTCCCGCAGCGCTCGCACTCGAAGACGGCGAGCTCCAGGCGTGCGTAGACGTCAGTCGCCTTCGCGACTTCGCCCCGGATCGACCGGAGCAACCCCTCCTCTTCCGAGGGTGAGAACTCCCCCGGGTAGAACGTGTACTCGCCAGGAAGGTTGTGGACCCGGACGTGGGCGTCGGAGAGGTCAACGTCGACCGGGATGTCGTATCGAGTAAGCGCTGTTCCGAGAGCGTCGCGGACATCCGCGGGATGAGCTCGGAGGTCGTCGGCCAGCTCGGGGTCGAACCTGAAGAGGTCCTGGTAGTCGACTTCGAGTGAGCGCTGTTCCTGCGGGTAGTGCTGTGCGAGGGTGCCGACCTCGTCGCGGTAGTAGTCCGCGAGGAAGTCGAGTACGTTTCCGGCCAGTTCGTGACTTTCGGTGGTAGCCATCTTGTGCGTGGGTTTTCGCGTGCGAATAATCGAGATCGCCCGGTTCGTCAGATGAAACAGCCAGTGCGAGGCGGTGCGAGGCGGTAGACGCGATGCTACGCGACCTTTTTATACACACCACAACGCAACTGGATTTTCTTTCAGTTCAACGGAGGTGGTATCCCTCTGCTGTTCTGGGGCATCTTCAGCGACCTCCCTCCACGGAATCTTTATTCGCGTGCGAAAACCCGAGTACAGGCTTTGTCGAGTCAAGATCGACGACTAACTCTTTGTTACCGCCACTCGGATCGCGAGTGTTGAACCCCTCTGCCTGTGCGGCCAGTTTCATCAGGGTGTAGCAGTGGTCGGCCGACGGCTCTCCGTCGAAGACCTCCCACATGACGCCGTCGTAGTCGATCGCGGCGGCACCGTGCTGGTCCCGAGCGCGTTCGACGAGGTGCTCGCGGACCATGCCGACCTTTGTCTGCCGGTCAAGATCGTCGTACTCGCCTCGGTCGGGCAGTGCGGCTTCGAGAGCGACGACCCGCTCCCGGAGCTCTTCGTTCTCCCTTTCGAGTTCGTTCACTTTCGAGAGCGCGCGCTGTGCGACCTGAAGAGCGTCCTCTGGCCGGACGTCGGGCTGGTCGTCGCTCATGGGTAGCAACACCCTCCGTCGTCGCGCGCCGCACACGGCTCGTCCTCGTCGAGGATGAAGTCGCCGCAGAACTCACAGACCGGGGGCTCCAGGTCGACGGTTCGACTCACCGGGACCACCCCTCGGGTCGCCTGAGAGGTAACCAGTGCTGGTCAGTTCTCGGGCGCGCTATTCGGCCGAAAACCGTTATAAGAGAGTGGGTTGGGGCGGATTTGAACCGCCGGCCTCCTCCATGTCAAGGAGGTGTCATAACCAGCCTAGACCACCAACCCGCCTGGCCGGTTGCACTCCTCCGTAGTCGAGGGGGATAATTGAAGGTTTCGAAGACACGGCGGCGGCCGGAACCGCCCGACGACACCGACCCGCCGACAGCACGAACCGGGAACTCGACGACTCGTTTCGTACTCATCGAGACGACGACCGACTCGCGGCCACGTTGCTGGTCGTCACCGCGGGACCGGACACAGGAAACCGCGCTCAGAAGGAGTAGTCGTCGTCTTCCTCGCGCATGCCCGGGTCCTCGGCGGTGTCGAACATGTCGTCGGCGTACTCCTCGGCCATGTCGGTCTCGGTGACCTCCTCGCCGGTGTCGCGCGTGTAGGCGTCGAGCCCCATCGACAGCAGTTCCTCGACGGCCGCCTCGCGACTGACGAACTCCTCTTCGGTCATCCGCTCTAGCTGGGTGAACACGTCCTCGGGGAGAGATACTTCGACGGTCGGCATTGGTTCTCGGACTACCCTCAGAGGCCCACCGTTTTGAGTATTGGGGCCGCCACTCGCCGACCCGCTGAAACCGAGAGGTGGCCGAATACTGTCCGGAGAAGGGTCTATTCCGTCGGATCAGTCGCCTGCGCGAACCGAGGTGGCCGATTCGGCCGATTCGTCGACCGCTGCCGAGACTGTCCGGTCGTCCTCGACGCCGACGAACACGCAGAGCGGGTCGGCCGTCGGCGCGTAGACGTCCATCTCCGCGCCCTTCGAGGAGTACCACGTGTCGACGACTTCGACGAGGTCCGCCTCGCGGAGTTTACCGAGGTGGTAGTTCACGTTCTGTGTCGACGTCTCGACCGCGGTCGCGATCTCCGAGGCTGGTCGCGGCTCCTCGTAGAGCGCACCCAGTATCGACCGTGCCGTCCCCGAGGCGAGCGCGTCGATCACCGCGCCGGCCTCGTCCAGGGAGACCGACTCGGCACCCGCGTCCGTCTCGACCGATTCTCTCGACGGGAGCAGCCCGTTTCTGGTCGTCATTACGACGTGCAACGACTTCCCGCCCCTCCAGTCTACGCACTAAACTCGTAGCTCCTCCCGAAACCAGGGGCTATGTGTATTGTCTCGACGGCGCTCGCGGTCGATCCGGGGAGTGTTGTCCCCTGACGGCCGGGTGCTCGACCCCCGAACGAATCCAGTTGCGATGCTGGTCCGGGCGGTGACGGGAGCTGAACCGGAGTCGTGGCGGGCTGCAAGAATGAAAAAACGGGGGGTGGAGCGAACCGGGACGAGCCGAGGTGAAGCGAGATGGGCAGGGCGAAACCGGGGAAACGGGACGGGATGGAGCGGTGGGGAGGGCGGACCGAAGCGGGGACGGACAGGGCGGAACGCGGTGGGGCGGAGTCGGGTTGGGTGGGGTGGAATCGGGGCGGAGCGATGCGGGCGGGCATCGCGGCCCGCCTTCGGGAGGGCGGGCACACGAGGGTTGACACCCCGACTGAAAAAACCCGGGTGCAGTGTTTCAGTGTCTGCAACACGGGCCAGAAGGGGCGGGAACTGTCCGGGGACGAATCATTTACTGTGGTGCCGACGTGAGACTCCCACATGTCTGCCTCTGAGCGCGACGTTCTCCACGTCTGGGTGGGTGGGGACCTGCCGTCTCTCGCCGACGTGCTGTCCGGGCGCGACCCCGCCGACGGGCCGACGGTCGCTGCCGAATCGGTCGACGACGGCGCGTGGCGTGACGACCCTGTCGACTCGCGGGTCGACTGCCTCCTCTTGCCGGCGGCTCTCGTGGGCGACGGGCGTGCAGTGAGTGACGCCGACGAGGACGTCGAGCCCGACGTTCCGGTTGTCGTGCTCGCCGACGGCGACTACGGACGCGCCGTCCGGCGGACGACGGCTGTCGAGGCTGCCGAAACCCTTCCCCGCGAGTTCGTCACCGACGACCCCGACGTCGCGGCCGAGCGTATCGTCTCCGTCGTCCGGCGCAACGACGGCCTCGACCGGAACGGAGCAGGCCCTGGTCGGGCCGAGAACGACCACGCTCGGACCGAACGTGACGACGGCAGTGACCGCTATCCCGACGAGCAACGCGAGAAGTACTCGACGCTCGTCGAGCAGAGTTCCGACGGCATCGTCGTCGTGCAGGACGGCGAGTACGTCTTCGCCAACGGTCGGTTCGCCGAGATAACGGGGTACGACCGCGAGGACCTGCTGGGTCGCCCGTTCGACGAGGTGTTCACTCCGGAGTATCGCGACCTCGTCCGGGAGCGCTACCGACAGCGCGTCGCCGGGGGGTCCCCGCCCGGCCACTACGACGTCGAGATCGAGACGGCCGACGGCGAGGTGCGGACGCTCTCGCTGGCCGTCTCGCGGATCGACCACGGGGGCGAGCCGGCGACGATGGCCACCTTCCGGGACGTCACCGAACGCAAGCACCGCGAGCGGGCCGTCCGCGCGCTCCAGGCGGCGGCCGACCGGATGCAGGGCGCCGAGACTGCCGAGGCCGTCGCCGAGATCGCGGTCGAGGCCGCCAGAGACGCGCTCGACCTGCCGCTGGCGATGTGCTGGTTCCACGACGCCGATCCCGAAACTGCGACGGAAACCGAACTGGACGGGGACCCCCTCGTGCCAGTCGCGGCCACCGACGCGATCCACGAGGAAGGGCTGTACTCCGGACTCTCGGCCGACCGCTACGAGTACGACGTCTTCCGCGAGGGGGCCGTCACGACCTACTCGCCGCGCGAGCGAGCGCCGTCGAACCCGCTGGGGAGTGCGGTGTTGCTCCCGCTCGGCGAGCACGGCCTGGTCGCGGCCGGACGCCACCGCGAGGGCGACTACGACGAGGTGACGCTGGACGTCGCGCGTGCCCTGGCAGAGCACACGACGACGGCACTCGACCGGGTCGAGCGAGCACGCGAGGTGCGCGAGCGGGAACGGCGCTTCCGGCTGATCGCCGACCGGATCGACCAGGTCATCTTCCTCTCGGCGCCGGACTTCTCGACGGTCGAATACGTGAACCCGGCCTACGAGGACCTCTGGGGGCGACCGGTCGAGGAGTTGCTGGCGGACCCCCAGGCGTTCCTCGAGGGTATCGACGACCGCGACCGCGAGGCGTTCGAGGCCGACTTCGAGACGATGCTCGCCGAGATCGACGCGGGCGACCCCGCGGACAGCTACGAGTTCGAGTACCGGGTCCGCAGGCCCGACGGCGACGTGCGGTCGGTGCGCGCGACTGGCTACCCGGTCGCGGAGGGTGACGGCGTCGGCCGCTTCGTCGGGATCGTCGAGGACGTCACCGAACGGCGCGAACTCGAACGCACCTACCGGTCGGTCTTCGAGAACGTCTCGGACGGACTGGTCGTCCACGACCCCGGTACCGGCGAGATCACCGACGTCAACGACCGATTTTGCGAGATGAACGGCTACGACCGCGAGGAACTGGTCGGGGAGACCATCGACATCGTGACCGGTCCGGACCACGACTACGAGCACGCCCAGGAGATGATCGAGCGAGCACGCGAGGGGGAGTCACAGCTGTTCGAGTGGCGCAACGAACGGGCCGACGGGACCACGTTCCCGGTCGAGGTACACCTGAACGTCGTCGGCGTCCAGGGAGACGAGCGGGTACTCGCGAGCGTCCGCGACGTCACCGAACGCAAGCGCCGCGAGCACGAGTACGAGCAGATATTCGACGGCGTCAACGACGCGATCGCCGTCTTCGACCCCGAAACGGGCGAGATCATCGACGTCAACGACACCTATCACGAACTGCTCGGCTACGACGACATCGAGACGATCCGGGAGCTCGGCATCGAGGGACTCAGCGTCACCGAGGCGGGGTACACCGGCGAGCGCGGGACGACCATCGTCCGGGAGGTCGCCGAGACCGGCGAACCCACGACCGTCGAGTGGCGCGGCGAGACACGGAGCGGCGAGCAGGTCTGGCTGGAGGCGACCCTGGCACCCGCGGAGATCGGCGGCGAACAGCGTGTCCTGTCGATGCAACGGGACCTCACCGAACGCAAACGCCGCGAACGCGAGTACGAACAGATCTTCAACGCGGTCAACGACGTCATCAACGTCTACGACCCCGAGACGGGCGAACTCCTCGACGTCAACGATACCCTCAGCGAACTGACGGGCTACGACCGCGAACGGATCATCGCGGAGGGACTCGACCTGGTCAGCGCGACCGACGAGGGCTACGACAGCGAGCGCGCCCGCGAGCTCATCGGCGAAGTCGCCGACTCGGGCGAGGCCCGGGAACTCGAGTGGCAACTCGAAACGGTCGACGGCGAGCGGCGCTGGCTCGACGTCAAGGCCACCCCCGCCACCATCAACGGGGAGGAGCGCCTGCTGACTATCTCCCGGGACGTCACGGAGCGCCACCGCTCCGAACGCAGACTCCGGACGATCTTAGACCGTATCGACGAGGCCATCTACCTCAACGAGGCGAACGAGATCACCCACGCCACCCAGTCGCCCGACTACGTGAGTTCCGGCTACGAGGCGATCTGGGGCCAGCCACTCGACGAGATCCGCGACACCTACGAGGAGGGCTTTTTCGGGACGCTGCATCCCGACGACGAGGCCGAATACCGGGCGTTCGTCGAGAGCGTCGCCCGCGACATCGAGGACGGCGTCGCCGCGGACAGCTACTCGACGGAGTACCGCATCCAGCGTCCCGACGGCGACCTCCGGTGGGTGCAGTCGGACTACTACCCGGTCGAGTGGCCGGACGGACCCCGCCGGGTCGCCATCGTCAGCCGCGACGTCACCGGCCGGAAAGAGCGCGAGCGCCGGATCGCCTCCTTCGAGGAAGCGACCGAGGACCTCGCGACGGCCGACGACCCCGAAGAAGCCGCGACTCTGGCTGTCGACGCCGCCACCGACACGCTGGAGTTGCCCGCGGTCGGCGCCTACCTCTACGACGACGACGCGGGCGTCCTCCATCCCGAGGTCCGTTCCGAGGGCGTCCCCGAGGGCGTCGGGTCGCGACCGGCCGGGCCCGGCGACGGCCCGCTCTGGGAGGCGTTCGCGACCGGCACCGTCGTCGACCCCGAGGGGGCCGGTGCCGAGCGTGTCCGCACCGCCGACGGCGGGATCGCGGGCGAGAACGACGGCCTCGCCGACTGGCGTGCGGTCGCGCTCGGCAACCACGGCGTCCTCCTCGTCGGTTCCGTCGACGGGACGCTCGACCCCGACACGCTCCAGGCCGCACACGTCCTCGCCGCCACGCTCGAGGCCGCGCTCAACCACCTCCGGGGCCAGCAACGCCTCGCCGACCAGGAGGAAGCGCTGCGTACCCAGACCGAGCGCGCCGACCGCCTCGACCGCATCGCCCGCCTCACACAGGACGTCGAGGCGGCCATCACCGAGGCGTCCGAACCGACAGAGGTCAACCGCGCGGTCTGCGAACGCCTCGTCGGGAGCGGCCCGTACGCGGCCGCCTGGGTCGGTGGCGTCGACGTCGGTGCCGACCGCCTCACGCCGCGGGCGGTCGTCGGTGCCGACCGGGGATACGTCGACGGGTTCGACCTGTCTACGACCGGTGACTCGGCCGACCCGCACCCGGCCGTCCGCGCCTGGAACGACGACGACGTCGCGGTCGCGGACTCGCTGGTCGGCGGCGGCCCGGTGGGGGACTGGCGGCGTCGCGCGCTCGCGGCCGGCTACCAGTCGCTGTGTGCCGTCCCGCTGACCTACGACGGGATCACCCACGGCGTCCTCGTCGTCGCGGCCACCGAACCCAACGCCTTCGGCGACCGCGAGCGGGAGGTGCTCGGCGGCCTTGGTCACTCGGTCGGCTACGCCCTCGCCGCCATCGAACGCCGCCGCGCGCTCGAAACCGACGAGACAGTCGAACTCGAGTTCGCCGGCGAGAGCCGCGACCTCGAGTTCGCCCGTCTCGCCCGCGAGACCGACTGCGAGGTACGCCACGAGCGAACGGTGCCCCGCGAGGACGGCGCTGTCAGCGTCTATCTCGCCCTCGACGGCGAGGTCCCCGACGACGCACCCGACCTCGCCAGCGGCGTGCTGTCCGGAACCGTAGCGCCGGTCGCCGACGGTTCGGACGCCACGGTCCTGGAAGCCGTCACCGACGACTGGTTCGGGTCGGGACTGGCCGAGTACGGCGCAGTCCTGCGGGAAGCGTCGGCGACACCCGACGGGACGACCGTCGTCGTCGAGGTGCCGGCCGGCGCCGACGTCCGCTCGTTCGCCGACCGCCTCGCGGAGATCGCACCGTCGCTCGAACTCGTCGCCAAGCGCCAGCACCGCCGCCAGGACCGCACTCCCGAAGAACTCCACGAACGACTCGAGGACGAACTCACCGACCGGCAGTACGAGGTGCTGACGACGGCGCTGTCGGCGGGCTACTTCGAGTGGCCCCGCGAGAACGACGGTCGCGAGGTCGCCGACCGCCTCGGCATCACCCAGCCCACGCTGAACAAGCACCTCCGACTCGGCGAGCGCAAGACGTTCGAGTTGCTGTTCGGCGACCGGTAGTACCGTCCGACGGGCGTCCCCCGAAGACGGCTGGGACCGCCGGGTCAGAGCGTCTTCGAGTCCACGAGCAGGTCGCCGCCGACGCGACTCGCCGACCGGAACCGCCGAATCGACGCGAGAGTGGTGTTTACATCCTCGTGGTCCCCGGGCTGTGTTCCGTCAGCATCGACCTCCCGGAGTCGTTCGAGGTGCCGGCGGCGCCGCCGTCCGTAGGCGTCGACCGCGTCACCGACGGCGGCCGGTCCGGCCAGCAGTTCGTCCGCGAACACCCGAGCGTCCGCCAGGGCGAGCGTCGCCCGGAGGCCGGTCGCGGGCGCCTGCGAGAGCGCCGTCCCGCCACAGCAGGCGATCCGGCCGTCACCCCAGTGACCGCCACCGGGACGACACTGTGCGACCTCGGTTTGGCGGACCGCCGCCAGGTCCGACGGGTCGAGTTCGCCCCGGTCGACTGCGTCGACGGCCCGCCGGAGACGGTCCGCCGGCGACCGGTCGTCGGTGAACGCAGCGCCCGTCAGCCGGACGAGGTTGCCACCGTCGGGATGGGGAACTGCCTGGAGGAAGCCCCGGTCTGTCCAGACCTCCCGTGGTGCCGTGGCCCCCGCGCCGTCCGCATCGAGGCGTGCCTCGACCTGCACGGCGTGGTCGGTGTCGAGCGACGCGTCCCGGACCGCACGGACGGTCGAGCCGGGACCGTCAGCGGCGACGACGAGATCGAACCACTCGCGGACACCGCTCTCGAACCTGACGCGGAGGGCGCTTCCCTCCGGTTCGAGCGCCCGGACACCGTCATCACGCACGGCGTCGTCCGGGACAGCACCGCCCAGTCTACCCCCGAGGGCGTCGGAGGTGAGTACGACCGGCTGGCGACGCTCGGCGGACCCTGTCCCGTCCCGGCCGTCACCACAGTCGAGTCGGACCACGCCCGGGTCGTCCGGCCGGACCTGGTCGGCGGTGACGTCGTCGAGGAGCGACCGTCCGAGAGGGTGGAGGAGCGCGAGCCGTGACGGGTGGGTCCGGTCCGATTCGGCGAGGAGTACCGGGTCGTACCCGACGTGGCGGAGCGTCGCTGTCACTGCCAGCCCCGCGATTCCGGCGCCGACCACCAGCACCTGCCGGTCGTCTGTCGACGTCATCAGCGAACGGACCCCGGTGCGCGTCCGCGGACCCGACCGGCCGTCGTCGCTGTCAGCGTCGCGGTCACCGTCGCTGTCAGCGTCGCGGTCACCGTCGCTGTCGCTATCAGCGTCGCTGTCGCTGTCACAGTTGCCATCGTGGTCGACGCGTTCGACAGCTTCCGACTCTCCGTCTGTGTCCTCGCCAGCCGGTTCCGGGTCAGTGAGTCCCCGTCGTCGAGTCCGTCGCGCTCGGTCGTCCGAGTCCGCGACGGGCCAGTCCCGGGTCGGCTTCGACGACGATCGTTCGAGCCGAGAAGACCACGCCCGTCCGGGAGGGCTGCGAGGACGGTCACTACTGTGATCCATCTGGTTCGCCGGTACGTCCTCGACGCCCCTAAGAGGGTAACTGCTGTTTCACGCCGAGCAACAGACGGTCGACCGGTGACGTTCACCGGCAATCGTCCACGTCGAGGACGTGTTCGGCGTCGATCGTGAGCCACGCGGTCGTCGTTTCTCGGTCCCCCTGTCGGGAGAGGAACGTGACGGTGTCCGCATCCTCGTCGGTGCGACTCTCGATCCCGACGGGGTCCCAGTCGGGGCCGGGTCGGTCGTCGGTGCGGCCAGTCCAGTGCGCTTCGGAGTCGGGTGATTCGGTCATGGTCGGAGCGTCGGTCGTGCGTATCGGTTCGCGGGTGTGGGTGGTGGCTTGCGAGCGATTTCGGGTGGGCGGTCGGAGTCGGGACCGGCCCGGGGTCACGGCGAGGGTGGAGGGCCGAAGCCGGGGACCAGGGTTCCAGTGGAAGGCCGAATCCACCGGGTCGAACGTCCAGCAGCGGGTCGAGTCCAGCGGAGGCGTTCGGCGCGGCGCTCAGGAGGTCAGCGACTGCGACTCCTCGGTCACCTCCGTGACGTCCACCGTCGCCTCGACGGCACCGTCGTCCAGCGTGACGGTGACCGACCGGAGCGTCGCGCGGAACACCTTGCGGTGGTAGCCGTCGGCGTCGTAGGTCATCGCGGGCTCGACGAGGCCGGCCTCCTCCAGGCGTTCGAGACGGCGATACACCGTCGCGCGGGAAGCGCCGAGGCGCTCTGCCAGCTTCCGGGCCGGGACTGCCTCCTCGACGGTCGCTTCGAGGATACCCCGTGCGTACTCGTCGTCGAGCAGTTCGAGCAGCGTCGTCGGCGCCAGGTCCGTCGTCTCCCCGCCGGGTTCCCGGTCGTCCGGGTTGCCGCGGCGGCCGAGTGCTGTCTGACTCATATCTCTACACTGTCCCCCACCCCACACAGGCTTCCCGGCGTTGTGTGTAGCCTCCTGGACGACCGGACACAATCTATATTGACTCGGGTCTGTAGCGACGGCGTGAGTCCGGACTCGCGCCCGGCCAGACGACCCTCGGGACGCCCCACTGTCCGGCGACGAACAGCCAGAGGAGGTAGTGGACCCGGGATAGCTGACGACCGAGACGGCTTCCTGTACGCCCCGAACAGCCGGCCTACCGACGGGAGTCTACCCCGTGCGGAGTCGGGCGGTTCCTGTCGGTCGAAGAACCATATCGGCGGTCTAAGAGACCGCTACCCACGACATAATAACGCGTCTCTCTCTCCCAGGGTCGGGTATGGACCGCACCACACTCGTTGCGGCCGCCCTGGCCTGCCTCGTGCTGTCTGCAGGCTGTACGAGTCTGTCGAGCGGTGGAACCGACACTGCCTCGGGCGACGCCGGGACACCGACCGAGACGACAGCAGGAGCGACACCGACGGAGAGCGCCGCGGAGTCGACGACTGCGGGATCAGCGAACTCGACGACTGCGACGGCCACGCCGACGACCGACGAGACGCCCACTGCGACGGTCACGGCAACGGCCACCCCGACTGCGACCGCCACGGTGACGCCGACCGACACACCCACTGCGACGGCCACGGCGACACCGACCGACGAGTGGTCGCTGCCGGAGCATCCGAACAAACCCCTCGAGAACAAACTCCAGAACGAGAGCGTCACCAACCGCGTCAAAGACGTCGCGGTGACCGGCGGCACCGAGTCCGGCGACGGGTACACCGGCGTCGAGGTCTCGGTCACCGCCAACACGTCGATGCCCCACATCGATCCCCCGGAACACGGCACGGTCGCGGGCGAACCGTTCTTCATCGTCTACGTCGACAGTCCGCTCGTCAACGAGTCCGACTCGCGGTTCAGCCGCGTCGACGGACCGCCCATCCAGCGCAAGTCGGTCACCTTCGAAGGGAACGGCACGTTCACGCTCGACGTCCCCCAGGCGGCGCTGGAATCTGCCGGCACCGACCCCGGTGAGGCCGAGCTCATGGTCGTGCTGTTCGACGAGGACAAGGCCTACGACGACATCTACGGCGTCGGACGGGTGAACTTCACGTACGCGGGCGGGGAGTGACCACCAGCGATCGGATCCGACCGCCGGACTACTGACGGCTCAACTGTGGTCTCCGTTGATCAGCCCAAACAATAGTCACGGCGAATTTCTTCTTCCACTCGAATCCGGATAAAACTCGAACGATTAGTTCAGTGTTAAAATCGTTGAAAAATGGGCCAACGCGGATTTGAACCGCGGCGGCATTGGACCGTCAAAGGCCCGCTCACCGTGGAACAGGAAAACAATGGCAAACGCGGAACCAATGCCCATCGGTGAGGCTGTGGAACTGTACCTCGACCATCGGGACGAGGAACTGACGAGGAACACACTCCGTTCACACCGATACCGTCTCGAACCGCTCATCCGTTGGGCGGACCACCGTGACGATATCGAGACGACGGGAGACTTGGACGGACGACGATTGATGGAGTACCGTCGATGGCGGAAAGACGACGGTGATCTCAATGTCACGTCCCTACACACACAATTGACCACCGTTCGAGTGTGGATACAGTTCCTCGAACGCATCGACGCCGTCAAACAGGAGCTGTCTGAACGCATCGAAGTCCCCGCACTCGACGGACGAGGAACCCGAGACGAGGTGTTGCCGAGAGAACACGCGAGACGCATCGACGACTATCTCGAACGATACGAGTACGCTTCGAGGGATCATACACTCTGGACGATACTGTACGGTGTCGGTGTCCGACTCGGTGCAGCACATTCACTCGACGTCGATGATTTCGATCGTGACGAACGACGACTGTGGTTCGAACACCGACCCGACGAAGGGACGACGTTGAAGAATGGATCAGGCGGTGAACGACCCGTGACGCTGTCCGAACATATCACGACAGTCCTCGCTGACTACGTCGACAACGTCCGTCACGATGTGACCGACGATTACGGACGCAAACCATTGATTGCAGGTGAAACGACACGCCCGTCCAAATCCACACTTCGACGTATCGTCTATCGATGGACGCAACCATGCCAAATCGGTGTTGAGTGCCCGCACAACCGACTCGAATCGGAGTGTGACACGGCAGGGTATACGAACGTCCCGAGCGGCTGTCCGTCCATCGTCAGTCCACACGCTATCCGCAAACGGACGATAATCGACTATCGGAAAGAGGAGATTCCAGACAAATACATCAGCGACCGATGTAATGTCAGTCAATCAATCATGGACAAGCACTACGACGTGAGAAGCGCAGAGGAGAAACAGGAGGATCGACGGGACTACTTCGAGTAACGAAACAATGTCAGTGGGGTCGGATTGACCCCGCTTCCGACTACGATTCTGCCCACGATGGGCAACTGTACGATGGACGGATGAGATATTGAATCTATCCGATGTGCGCAATACGCACAGTTGCGTCTCGTCGACCAACAGATAGTGGTGAAACATACGAAATCCGATACTACTAACTACGATATACCGTGTTTGAATAGAGCGAAAGATATTAAACAAACGTCCACACTATACACTATTATGGCCGCAGAATTACACATCGACCTTAGTGCTTCGAAGTGGGATAGGTACTCCCGAGTGACCCGATCGTCTCTCAACGAAGCCGATGCTCCAGTCGAGATTCGAGACGATGGGGAACCCAATCCCAAGCTCAAACGTACACAGCACCGACGAATCTGACCCTGTTTCGAGTCAAAGGTCCCAACCTACCGAGGGGGGACCGCCGTTCCCCAAGCGATTGATGTAGCACCAATCTGAGTAACCTCAGCGACGACTCTGGTACTACGTTGGACACCGATTTGTCGACCATCCCCTCAGTCGACTATGATATTCAGTCTCACGATGGATCAAAAGGAGTCGTGAGTCAGTTCGAGGGTCGACACCCCATCACTGACATCGTCTCTGAGTCCGCTTAGAGTGCCGTGACATACGTCACAGTATATTTCTTTCGTCGGTAAGGGGGAATCATCGTATCGGTTCAAAAATCTCTCAGAATACGTCATATAGGCATTTCTCATCAGACTACGATCACAGTCTAGATTTACCATGCAGAACCATTATGTAAAATCCTATACAAAGAAAAATCATAGTTAAAGAAAAAGACGATTATAGACTAGGATCTAGGACAGTCGAAAATCTGGCTCTGCTATGTTTCCTTGCTACAGTTACCTCTCTCAGCACAGCCCGAGCTAACTGTATCAAGGGACCTACCTGAGCCAGATTTTCTCCATGTAACTTTGGAAAAGTAAGCAAACTCTGTATGCTGCTGTTTTCCAACGATTAGGAGTTGCTCCATGTCTTTGTATACCTTCCAACTACTACCGCAATCGGGAGGTGGGAAGACGGGGTTGCTTGTTCGATTGTAGTGCGGAGCTGTCTCGACGATAGACCAAGATCGACGATAGACCGTCATCGATGGACAGACAGATTCGATTTTGGGGGTCAGAAAACGGACGCTACACCAATCACTTGAGAATCGAACGGTCCCCCATAGGGGATTGGTCGTCTCACTCGAAACAAGGTCGAGAATTGCTACGCTACGTCGGTTTGAAGAACAAGTGTCGATCCACGACCGATAGGAGACATCGAATTTGACGAATGTTCAAAACTGTCGGAGTCGAGAATCCCGATCTATCCACCTATATTTACAAAATCTGTCACTAACATCGATTCACGAAACCACGAGATAGTATCGTAATCTTAGATTCACTCGATCGACCACATATAAATACCCCGTCGTAAGTGTCAGGTTGTCCGAGTTCATTTTTAAACCCTACTTAAGTGCAAATGGATGGAATATAGTAACTGGGGGGAGTGCGGGAACAGAGAGGTACCACGGCGCGACCCTTATCACGCGACAATGGACGTTGTAGAGCCTCTGACGTTCATCCTCGAAAGCGTCCAGGGCACCGCGCGCTGGAACCACGACGGGTACAATCGCCATTCACCGCACGATGGCAGTCGGAACGTAGAGTGTCTCGACCATCCCGTCGATCCCCCTTCCCTCACCATCGTGGTCAATCGGCGGATTGTCGATCATCGTTGTCGGTCAGGGGACGGTGTGTAGTCAGACGACTGCAGCACAACAAACTGATGTCGGACGATGCTCTCGACTGTTCGTCGACCTTCGAAATCGTTGTCTTCGATATGTCGGTCGATGACGAGTTGTCGCATCAGTCATTGTTTGCGCCGCGAGCCGTTCGACGGTTCGGAACATCCTCTCCCTTTTCTTTCTGTTATCTCTCACAGCGGTTTTCAATACAACTATGCGTGAAAATAGAATTCGACTTTCCGATAGGGAACGAGCGTGTCTTGAAGACGCACGAGCAAGCATCTTCGGAACAGACGACGTCCCGCTTGGTGCAGTCGCTGGACGCCTTGCAGTTATGGAGTTGAAGAATGAGTGACAACATAGAAGAATTTGTCGAGGAGCATGGTGTTGAGGCTACGGACATTGTCGACGCCCTCGACGTTGATGTGGAACAGTTAACGGACGGAAGGGTTAGTCGGGATCGAAAACCGCCGAACGTCGACATAGAGTCCATCGTCTCTGGACTGTCGGTCGACGCCCTTGCCGACATGAACGATAACGTTGCGGAACTACTCGAAGACGACGACGATTCTGACGACGATGAGTATACGGTGTCGATGGATCACCGTAGCTGGTCGCCCGACGACTAACGATAGTCTCGGTTCGGCAGTACAGTTTGCTAACTAATCGCAGTAACTACAGAAATTACAATGGCAGTATTTATCGACGAAAACCAGACAGCAGAGTTCGCAGATCAACACGACCTCGACGGGAACCGATTTCGTGAGGGCAGTCTCGCTCACTACGATCGTGAGATGGGGTCCGTCCGCCCTCTCGATTTGTCCTCGGACGAGTTTCATGACATAAATTCGATAGTTCTCAAGAAAGAACACTCTCACGAGTGGCAGCCTCTCACGAAGGTCCATGTCGAAGTAAACGATGGCGAACGAACGATTATTCCCTCCGAGAACACCGATGCGACGGAATTCGTGAACGTCTGGCCGACAGGGAACGAGAATTTGCCTATCAGCAACGTACGGACGGGTTCGGAGGTGCTTCTTCGCTCCGTTACGGAACACTGTGACGCCGTCAGTGAACACGAAGGGGATCACGAGGGACCGCTATTCCATCAGAATCAGCGTGTCTCTCTCGTCCCAGATGTCGGGTCGGTCGACGGGATTCGAGTGGCCCCGACTGAGTACGTCGATGACCGATTCAACTCTATTCCTATCGGCTCAACGACAGATTTCCCGATGCACAAGTCCCAGAAGCGTGGATTCAACGAACTGATTCCTGTATCCGTCTCCCGATAGGATAGTTCTTCGACTATCAGTTTTCTAATATACTAATTGCGTTCGTTGTATTTTTGTGGCTGTAGGTCCTTCATTACTCAATTCCGAAAATGACTGACGACGAACCAAAGAGCGAATTTACGATCGCATATACCGACAGCGGGTGGATAGTCGAGGATTCCAGTCCCGACTTGGAGATATTCATCGATTACATCCAAGACCTCGAACCGATGACCGACCGATTGACTATCCAGGTGACGGGTCGACCGATGGAATGGGTGGAGGAACCCGACGACGAAGACGATAGATACGTCGAGGAAGGAACGACGGAAGACGGTAATCTCAAATTCACCCTCCGTGACGGTCCCCCCGACGACGAACCCGAGACGGACGACGATACTGAGAGCGATTCTGAGGCTGATGCGACGGAGGAGAGTACGACGAACGAAGAAGGATACGACACCGAGGGGAAGATGACCTTCTCGATGAGCGGCGGTCCAGAGACGGCATAGGTCGGGAATCGGACGACTGTCGTCGGTCCCACTATCCGCGATAGTCTTCGCCTCTTGACCGCGCTCGAACCGTTCGACGACGATTGCGACTCCCGACAGCGATTGATTCCGAACATGACTGACGAAGACAGCGACACAATCGATGAACAGCTCGAAAACCACATCGACACTGTCGAACCCGACGAGCAACTACGGGAGTACCACGAAGACGAGAGTGTGACCGTCCTCTATGGCCACGACTTCTGGGAAGCGATTGAAGACGGTGAAATGATCGACAGTGGGAGGGTCGAACGATGAGTACGAGCGACGAACTGACGACACTCGGTGGGGGGATAGGTGACGACCCGATACCTGGAACGTCCCAACACCCCGACTGTCGACCGACGGTGCGAGTAGTGATAGGCGACGAGAATCCCGTCGAGGTGCCAACTGTGACCCCGTCGGAGTCAAATCCCCGTCCCGCCGTCGAGGTACAGATGGCGGCGAGTGACGGACCAAGTGATTTGTCTATCAGTGCCGACGCGCTGATTCCCTACGAATGGGGTGGCCACGACGTGTTCGGTCGAGTGACGAAAGAAGCCGAGATGGAGGGATTTCGGTCGATTGGCCACGGGCCGATGCGTATCGACGTACTCGATACGGCCCTCGACGACTACGTCACCGTTGCCCATCTCGGTATCTTGTCTATCGGTCCAGGCACCCATGCAGGGACGTGGAGAGTCATGGCAGGCTCGTGGGGAAACTTCTTCGAGTCGATAGGGTTTACGGGCGACTTCGAGAACACGTCCCTTCAGAGGGTTCTCTCTGCCGTCCTCGACACCATCAACGCCGACCCTCGTATCCCCGACTTCGAGGCACGGATTCGGACGGGGGACTCACTCCGTGATCCGACAGACATCTCTTACGTGACGGAGGCGTTCGACTTCGGACTGAGCAGTCTTCGAGGACTTCCTGTCGACGAATTACCGTTCGTCGATTCACCTGGGCCGACGATCGAGAAGTCGTTCACCCGTCAGATCCACTCCTGTGCCGACGCCCTCGACTGGGTGACAGCGGCCACTGACACGAAATGGTGGCCGACTGTGGAAGTCACGGAAGACGGGCTGACACCCATCCTCGTGATCGACGACGCACCACAGGGTCCGTCACTCGAAGGGGTGTGGCTGGACGAAGATCCGTCCGACAACGGGGTTGTGATGGTCGAAAACGGGGCACTGCAACAGATTGGACCGATTACGTCCCTTCGAGGACTCGGTCAAAAGACGACGAACAAGAAGGAAGTAGATGGTGAGTTGCCAAGTGAGGTGACAGGTCGGATGACCACGACTCGGCAACGGCCATCCGTGACAGTCGACCACAAAATTCTGACCGATATCGTCGGGGATGCCCACAACCCACCGACGATTACCACCAACGCCGTCGACCTATCGACACTCGAAAATCAGGCGAAAAGGGAACTGGCGTCTCGAATCTCGATGGCGTCAGGGGGGCAAATTGTCGCCAAACCGACAGCCACAGCTCGGCCCTGGGGTGAAATTACTGCCCCTGTCGCCTGTTACGACCGTCTCGATAGGAACATTCCACCTGTGACGTACTCCATCCACAGCGTGATTCACGAGTTTACTGCCCCGACGGTCAAGTCAGAGAGTTGGCCGAAGACGATACTCAGACTGGGAATGGAGACGAAGAAGTCGGACATCGTGGTTCGTGAAAAGCAGATGATCGACCTGAAGGGGGGAGAGTAACATGAAGGACAGTATTCACGCCAACGCGAACATCACGTCGGAAATCGAAAAACGGGCGGACAGGTTTCGACAACGGACGGGTGTCATCGATAGTATTGGTGAAACGGGACAGGTACGGGTCCGTTTCGACAACGACACTCACGTCCGTGCTGCCGTTCAACACGACGTGACTGGGGACGACGTGATCCTTTCTGTCGGGGATCTCGTTCAGGTTGCGGATCGAGCGGGGGAAGTCCCTATCGTCGTGGGTGTCAGTCGAGCAAGTGGGTCGGAAAAGCGGGTGACTGACGAAGGTGCGAGAGTCCTTGGACACCCGACCTCGGACTCGAAGATCCACTACGACCCCGATGGAACCATCTCCATCGTCACGTCCCCCGACGGTAGCGACGACACGATGGAATGGTCGTTCAACGCCGACGGGTCGGTCGACGTCTCCGTACCGCCGTCGGGCAGTCCCGTGCTGTCCATCGATGAGAACGGACTCCACTTCGCCAACGAGCAAGTGATGACCGACATCGACGTCTCGAAAGACGGTGGCGGCGACGTTAGTGATGTGACTCCTGTCTACACGGACACCATCTCGCTGTAGGTCGTATAAATTCTTTGATAGGAATCTACTTGCTGTGTTTCCTGACGATATTGGTTATACAACGAGTAGTGACTTGACAGTTTTTTATATATGCTAATTTTCGTGGGTGTATGTCCATCTATTCAATTATAACCACATACTTTCAGATTTAAATCTATTTTCGACAGTATTCGTTGTTTTTTGTCGACTCTTTCTAATTCGCCTGGCTATTTTCGATAGCGAGAGGTCGGGCGATTCCCTCCATCGGGGTCGCATGGGTCGGGGAAGAGCTATCATTGGTGTGCGCCCCTCGAACGTCGTCTGAGCCACCTCACACTCGACTCTACACGACGATGTCGACAGTCAAACGCGCTCGTAAACATGCGGGACGTTGTAAGTTTACGAGACAGTGGACATTCACAATCGGTCGCGTGAGACTCGACCCTATTCCCCCTTCGACGTTAGTCACTCAAAGATTGGTGTTACGTCCATCATACGAGACGCGAGTCAAACGAGGGTCGTTGGAGGTGGCGACGAATCCATTTTCTCACGACGGACGTAACACGGCACTGAGTACACACAGCTGTCGAGTGACGACGGAGTCGGACTACACACGCGCCTGTCGTTCGTCCATAGTTCGTATTAGTTTTCGTAGTATTCGAAGTTAAAAGATAGTGGTCGACGATCGGGGATAAGTTTATGTATGTAATTACCGATGTGTGACATTGAAATACTGAAACGCTTTGTATACAAATCATTCTCGACTGTCGTTGGAATATAGGTTCTAACAGAATACTGGTAGGAGACACCAATCTATAAGTAGGTGGCATGTAAAGTTGGAACTGCCCACGGGATGCACCGTCAGAAGTGGTGCAGGGTGCGCCAACACCCGACACCGTGGGTCAGGAACGACCCATGTTCGAAAACGACGACGCCCCCCATAAGGGCGACGGACGAGCGGAACAGTTAGACGACAGAGACGTCCGCGCATTGACGGAGTACATGACCACGCTCTCATTAGGTGGTCAAATCTTCTCTGTGACCACTGAGAGCGGGTCGGAGTACAGAGTCGACGGACGAGACAAGGTGTGTGATTGTCCCGACTTCACCTACAGAGACGACGTCGACAGGTGCAAACACATTCGTCGAGTCGAATTCGCAACGGGCGAGAGGGAGATCCCGAGCTGGGTCGACCACACTGAAGTCGATCCACACCTTGGAGAACACGTCGACAATCAACAGTCGTTCGCCAACGAGCAAACGGCAGTCGCAGACGGTGGGACTGCCATCGAACAGTCGGCGGACAGTGAGACTGTCGACGACGATTCAGACGATTATACGTACCACGTCGAACCCTCGCAGGTCGGGGGAGCGCGATACGTTCGATGCGAGGATTGTGGACGGGAGTTACTCGTGTCACTAGGAGGAAAAGAAGACCTACTCCACAAAGAGGGATGCTCAAACGGGAGTGATGACCGATGACCGACGACGATCCTGAGTGGACTCGATTCACGGAGACGGGACGGACCGACGACGATGACCGACTCCCGTTCAGGGAAGTGGACGGTGGAGACACCAACGTCGACCCGTCCGTCGACACCCATGACGGACTGTCGAGACTCGACCGAGACGACGCGGATCGATTCATCGTCGACCGACCAGAGTCGAACGACGAGACGTTGACCGTCGACAGTCTCGTTCCCGACGACGGTGGGTTTTTCGACGGTGAAGCCCCCATCACCGTTGGTCGAGTGTTGTACGACACGTCGTCAGAGAGGTACTGTGCGGTCAGAGAGACGACTGACGGACATCGAGAGGTGACGGTGGCCTACCTTCGTCGGACGGACGATGGCCGACACGACACCCCTCATGGCCGACTACAGCCGACCGACGACACGCTGACCGTCGACTGGCGGTCAGAAGGTGGTCGCTTCGTTCCGAAATAGGTCGGTCGACTTCTTTTCTCGTTGTGATTTTTTAATAGTTGCAGTACTCTTATCATAGGTATAGCCGTCGAGGAAGGGCTGTGTCGGAGCTGCGTGAGCATTCCAAAATCATAGACTACTCACGTAGATGACCACTTGGAACGAGCCAAGACGGACGGAGATACACCGTCCGACGACAAGCCATGGACGGACGACGTGTCGATCGACGACGCGCAATGTAACACACCAAACAAACGGTGAAGGGAAACTGATGGCGGACTTCCCCACCGTTTGTGAACAGTGTGTTAGAAGATTATTAGGGGGGGAGTGTACTTTTTACAACAGTACTGTTGTATGACATACTGTCTATGGACTACTATTGGCGACGTGGGCCACTGTCCCCTCTCGACTGTGCTGTTAGAGCAGCACCAAGGCGACTATCAGACATCCACATCCACTGAAGAAAGAAACCACCTTCGTCTGTTTCTCGTCCGCCATCACCGTGACAATCCACGACATCACTGTACCACCCATGAGTATTGACAACAGCATCAACGAGTTGAGTGCGTTCATACTCGTTGCCCATCTAATAATTCTGTTTCTGTAAAATACATCCCTGACCACTCCCGATTGTCGAGAGACGATGAAAGGTCGGTGTGTGTTGAGCCGCACAATGGGAGGACAGACAGTCGGGCGGTGTGGAGAGACTGTCTGTCCGACGACTGCGGCCAACCACCCGACCGATCCCTTTGCTGTCGTTCGTCGTCAATTTCATCCGTGATTACACGTCGTCGAGAATCGTCGGCTGTAATCGACGGCAATTCTTTCGACGATTCGACTTCGGCAAACCACTATACGTCGCCCGTCTCGCTCAGTCGTGAATGGACTGTAATTGACCATCGGCACAACTATTAAATAGTAGTAACTCCCGTCTTGGGACTGTTCCACGGGAGTTCGAAAAATGGGCCAACGCGGATTTGAACCGCGGACCTCCCGGTTATCAGCCGAGCGCTCAACCTAACTGAGCTATTGGCCCATGCGAGCGCACTCACAGGTTCCCGACGGGACGGTTTAAGGATTACCTTTCGACCGTACCGCCGCCGCGGCCGGGCGGTTCCCGGCCGTCACCTGGCGTCGTCCTCGTCTTCGTCTTCCCACTCGATCTCGTAGGCGTCCTCGTTCAGGTCGTGGACGTCGTCGCTGCCCTCCGCGCCACCGGAGCCGCCAGCAGATCCACCGAAGCCGCCCGGGCCGCCGGGGCCGACGCCCGCGCCTGTGCCCGTCGCGTCGCCCGAGTCGCCGTCGAAGGGGAAGCCACCTATGTAGACGTTGCCGGTGGCGAAGCCGCCGGTCTGCTTGTCGACGTACGGGACGACGACGTAGTCGCGGAGGAGCGCCCGGATCGGGATACGCGTGAGCGGGAAGACCAGCAGGATGCCGAGCGCGTCGGTGACGAGTCCGGGCGTGAGCGTCAGCGCGCCGGCGACGAGCAAGAGCCCGCCGTCCAGCAGTTCGTTCGTGGGGAGTTCTCCCTGTGCGAGTTTGCGCTGGATCTTCCGGATGGTGTGACGTCCCTCGGCGCGGACGAGCAACATGCCAAGCAGCGCCGTCAGCACGACGATGAGGATGGTCAACGGTGCGCCGATCTGCGTGGCGACGAAGACCAGAAAGAGGGAGTCGAGCAGCGGCACCAGCAGGAGTGCCGCGATGTACCGGTACATACCCCCAATTCGTCGTCGCGTCACAAACGCTTTTCGAGACCACCTTTTTCCTCGTCGGGTGTCCTCGCGTCGCCTGCGACGACGCTGCGGGCACCACTCCTCGAAAAAGCTGGACCAAAAAGCCGCCTACGGGGGCTTCGCCCCGCTCCGGCGGTGAAACGCCTCGCTTCGCTCGGCGTACGTTTGATCACGACCGACCGCGTCCTCCGCAGACTGTATTGGTCAGTCCAGGATCTATGGACCGAAGAGAGTTGAGACGTCTCTCTGCCACAGCGCGTTCACCGCTCGGTCAGGTCGACGGTGATGGGGTCGCTGGGCTGGAGGGTGAGTCGCATCGAGAGGTCGATGGGGGGTTGGGTCCCCGGTTCGAACGCGAATCGCTGGGCGAGCGTCGCGAGGACGAGCTTGGCCTCCATCAACGCGAAGCGCATCCCGATGCAGTGGCGCGGGCCACCACCGAACGGGAAGTAGGCGTACTCCGGCCTGTCGCGTTCGGCCTCCCACCGTTCCGGACGAAACTCGTCGGGCTCGTCGAACCAGCGCTCGTCCCGGTGGACGACCCACTGTGGAAGCGTGACGATCGAACCGTCGGGGATATCGTGCCCCCCGAGCGTCACGTCCGTCGTCGACTCCCGGAAGATGGTGTACGCCGGCGGGTAGAGCCGGAGCGCCTCGTCGACGACGTTCCCGAGGTAGTCGAGTTCGAAGAGACTCGCCGCGCTCGGTTCCGCTCCGCCGAGAACGTCGTCGAGTTCCGCGTGGAGTCTGGCCTGTTTCTCGGGGTGGTTGGCCAGCAGGAAGATCGCGTAGGAGAGGCTGAGTGCGGTCGTCTCGTGGCCGGCGACGAGGAACGTAAAGAGGTTGTCCCGGACGTCCCGCTCGGAGAGCCCGGAGCCGTCCTCGAACTCGACGTCGAGCAGTATCGACAGGAGGTCGTCGGGGTCGTCGTCGCTCGCGCGGCGCTGGGCGACCAGTTCGTCGATGGTGTCGTCGAACTCGGCGAGTGCCCGTTTCGTCCGGCGGTTCTGTGGCGTGGGCACCCACAGCGGGAGAAACGCCGAGACGGTGCCGGCGTCGAAGTTCGCAGTGATCGCTTCGGCGGCGTCGCCGATCTCGGATTCGCGCCCGCGGATGTCCACGTCGATCAGGGTCTTCGCGAGAATCTCCAGCGTGAGCGTCCGCATCTCGTCGCTGACGAGAACGCTCTCTCGGCCGGCCCACTCGTCGGCGCGCTCGCTCGAATACCGGACCATCATCTCTGCGTAGGTCTCGATACGGTCGCGGTAGAACGCGGGCTGGAGCGCCGTCCGCTCGCGCTGCCACTGCTCGCCCTCGTTCAGGAAGAGCCCGCCGTCGGCGACCTGTCCGAGCGAGTCCTGGGTTACCTCCGCCCGACAGTAGTCGCTCGCGTCAGTCACGAGAACTCGCTGGATGTCGTCGGGATGGCGGACCATGTAGCCGTCGTCCCCGGCGATGTTGTAGGCCACGACGTCGCTGTCGTAGGCCGCCAGTTCGTCGTAGAAGCCGATCGGGTCCCGCAGGAACGCGAGGGTGTTCCCGACCAGCGGCAGCCCGCGCGGGCCCGGCGGCGAGCCGGCGGCCGAGCGCGACTCGGCGCCACCGGTGACGGACCCGTCGTCGGCGTCCACCTCGCTCTCGGTGTCGGCATCGGCGTCGGCATCCGCGGGAGTGGGACTCGCCATACTGACCCTTGGAGTCAGTCCCCCAAGCACCTTCGGGCGAGCGTGCCCGGTCGTTTATACGTGGTCGAGATCAGACGGCGAGGAGGCCGACGATGAGAGCCGTCAAGACGAGGTTGACGAACGGGCAGACGAACGCCGCCACGACCAGCGCGGCCACGACCTGTCCCACCGGCCCGGCGTCGCCCAGTCCCAGGAACTCCGCGACCCTCGTCGGCAACGTCCCCGTCTGTGCTATCACCGCCGTTCCGGGACGCGAATCCCACCCTGGAACGGGCACAGCCGTCGACAGCGGATACGTTCCGGTCATCGGTGGATATTCGACCGATTCCCGTCCTGATCCGCGCTCTCGGCCCGATCTTCGCTCACGCCGTAGCGTCCCACCGCTCGGCCAGTCCGACCAGGTAGTCGGCGTACTCGCGTCTCGCTTCCGCCCACGCCTCGCCACCCTCGACACACACGTCCGCCAGCCGCTCCAGCTCGGCCGACCCGTATCGCGAAGCGAGACACATCGCCTGAACGGTCGGCGAGGACGCCGGATCCACACTCTCTCCCGCGTCGGCGAACCGCTCCCGGATCGCGTCGGGCGCCATCTCCATCGAGACCCCGGCGCCGATGGACTTCGACATCTTCGGCGTGTCACCGAACCCGGGCACCATCCGGGTGTGCAGCCCCGCGATCTCGCCCTCGACGGGTGCCGCGTCGCGAAACCGGCGGCTCCACGGCGTCAGTCCGTGTTCGTCGACCCCGAGCGCGACGATCACCTGCTCGTAGCCCTCCGCGTACAGCGGGTGCAGGAAGTCGACGCCGTGCAGGACTGTGCTGTGGACGCTGGCGGCCTCCGAGCTCGCTCCCTCCTCCCAGTGGTCGGTTTCGCGCTCGCCGTCCTCGTAGGCCTCCGTGACCGCCGTCTCCCACTCGGTGGGTCCGTCGTCATCCTTCTCCTCCTCAGTCCACTCCTCGGGCGCGTAGTAGGGCGCCAGGATCTCGGCGGTGTGCATCACCTTGCGGGCTTCTTCCTGGGTTCTGAGCACTCCCTGTTTCGGGTCGAACCCGAGGTCGAGTGCGAACTCCCTGTAGCGTTCGGCCAGTCGTCGTACTCGCGCCAGATCGGCGCCGCTGTGGTACGGCTCCAGGTCCGCGATCACCAACTGGACGTCCAGCCCCGCTTCCTGTAACTCGATGCCGGTCAGGATCTGTCCGACGGTCCCGAGGTGGGGCGGGCCGGTCATGCCGACGCCCATACAGACGATCGTCTCCCTGTCGAGCGCGGATGCGACCGTCTCGCGACCGTCGACGGCGACGAACCGCCGGTCGAATCCCGAACTCGACAGCCAGTCGATCTCCGACGCCTGGTCGTAGCCGTTGCGCTCGCGCACGGTCTCGTAGTGTGTTTCGAGACGCGACATACCGGGACCGAGGGGCGGGGGACTGAAGTGTTAATTTGTGACCAGGTACTGTGTAACATGGGAGAGCGGGAAGCCGTCGGTCGGTGTCGACGGGTCAGCTATATCGGGCCTGGGGCCGAACGCGACGGCATGATCGACCTGCGTAGCGACACGGTCACGCGACCGGACGAGGCGATGCGCGAGGCCGCCCGCGACGCCGAGGTGGGCGACGACGTCTATCGCGAGGACCCCACTGTCAACGAACTCGAAGCACGCGTCGCCGAACTCCTCGATATGGAGGCCGCGCTGTTCGTTCCTTCGGGGACGATGGGCAACCAGGTCGCCGCTCGCACACACACCGAGCGCGGCCAGGAGGTCGTCTGCGAGCGCGAGAGCCACGTCTACAAGTGGGAACTCGGTGGGCTCGCACAGCACTCCGCGCTACAGGCCCGCCCCGTGGAGGGCGACGACCGGGGCGTCCTCACAGCCGACCAGGTCCGCGAAGCGTACGTCGAGGCGGACGATCACCGACCCGGAACGGGCCTCCTCGCGCTCGAGAACACGCACAACAGCAAGGGCGGGACGGCTATCGCACCCGCCGACGTCGACGCCGCGGCGGACGCGGCCCGCGACCTCGGCGTCCCGGTCCACCTCGACGGCGCGCGCCTGTTCAACGCCGCCGTCGCCCGGGACGTCCCGGCGAGCCGGTTCACGGAGAGCGTCGATTCGGTCATGACCTGTCTCTCGAAGGGTCTGGGTGCGCCCGTCGGGTCGGTGCTCGCCGGCCCCGAGGCGTTCGTCGAGCGCGCCCGCCGCGTCCGCAAGCTCATGGGCGGCGGCATGCGGCAGGCCGGCATTATCGCGGCACCTGGCCTCCGGGCGCTGGAGAACCGCGACCGTCTCGCCGACGACCACGCGAACGCCGAGCGCCTCGCCGGGGGACTCGACGAGATCGAGGGTCTCACCGCGCCGACGCCCGAGACGAACATCGTCGTCGTCGAGACCGACTCGCCGGCCGACGAGGTGGTCGCCGCCTGCGAACGCGAGGGCGTCGGCTGTGTCGCGTTCGGCGAGTACCGCGTCCGGTTTTGCACGCACTGGGACGTCGACACGGCCGACGTCGACACCGCCATCGAGCGCGTCGAGCGAGCGCTGGACTGAAACCCGACAGCCCGGGCCGTCACCGTTCGCTATTTGCCCTGCATCCCTTCTTTGAACGCCGTGGCGGTCCGCCGGAGGAACAGGTAGACGAAGAAGACGAACGCGAGGATGACGACGACGATGCCGACGAGGACGGGGTCGACCTCGATCAGGGCCATACCCGCGATTCCCCGGCGTCGACAATAGGGGTTTCGGCACGCCAGCTATCGAGGACTCGACCGGGTGGTCGGCGAAACTCACCGCTCGCCAGCGGGTGCCAGCGCCTCGACGACGCGGCCGGGGTTGTTCGAGAACACCTTTCGCATGGCGTCCTGAGGGACGTCGAGGGTGAGGATCTCCATGATGGCGACGTTCGGGTGCGCGGCGGGCGTACCGCTGCCGAAGAGCACGCGGTCGGGGTGTTCCATGATCGCGCGTTCGAGGTGGTCGCGAAAGCGGACGAAACTCGTATCGAGGTAGAGGTCGTCGGCCCGTTCCAGCAGGTCGATGCTCTCGACCATGCACTCCCGGTCCAGCGGGTAACCGCCGAAGTGCGCGAGGACGACGGGGAAGTCGTACTCCAGGAGCGTCGCTTCGACGGCAGCCGGGGGAAAGTCCGTGCCGGCGTGGACCACCGTCGGGAGCGCCACGGCCTCGAGCTGTTCGAGGACGTCGGTGTCGGGGAGACCGTCGCGAGCGGGGTGGAGCGTGAACCCGACGAAGCGGTCGTCGTAGGCGTACTGCTCGACGTCCGCCGGGGTCGTGTGGTGGTCACGGCGGCTCGCCGTGAGGTTCCGGAGACGGGCGACGGGCGTACCGGCGGGGTCGCGGGCACCGTTGATCCGCGCCACCGGAACGAACGGACGCTCGACGCTCATCCGCGCCACCGCGTTGTTGGCTTTCAGGTACGAGCCGTCGCGAGTGCCCGCCGAGACCACCGCGCGCACGACGCCCGCCTGGTGCATCTCGCGTTCGAGGCGCTCGGGGTCGCCCAGTCCCTCGCGTCGTCGCCGCCCCTGGGCGGGTTCGAGCCGCGCGTGGACGTCGACCACCCGGAACCCGTGCTCCAGCTCCAGCATGCACGACCACCTTGGACACACCCCCGTAAAACGGTTGCCGGGACGACGCCGCCGAGTGCCGGGATGCTGTCGACGATCGCCGGGACCCCACCGATACTCACTCGCGTCGCCGGTCGTTCCGCCGCTCCTCGACCCCGATCTCATAAACCCCTGCACACCGTCTCGCGTGCCGTACGTTCACACACGGCTGGGGGGTGTTTCGCCCGCTCGCATAGAAAGGTTTATATAGAACCGCTAACGACAATTCTAACGACACACCTATGGCATCCGGTCAGCGACGCATGGGCGGACAGCCCATGTTCATTCTGGAGGAGGACACCCAGCGGACATCGGGTGAGGACGCACAGAGTTCGAACATCACGGCGGGCAAGGCGGTCAGCGAGGCCGTCCGGACCACGCTCGGCCCCCGCGGGATGGACAAGATGCTCGTCTCGGACAGCGGCGACGTCGTCATCACGAACGACGGCGCGACCATCCTCGACGAGATGGACATCGAGCACCCCGCGGCCCAGATGATCTCCGAGGTCGCCGAGACTCAGGAGGACGAGGTCGGCGACGGGACGACCACCGCGGCCGTCCTCGCGGGCGAACTCCTCTCGAAGGCCGAGGACCTGCTCGACGACGACGTCCACCCGACGACGATCGTCGAGGGCTACTACGAGGCCGCGCGGATGGCCCACGACGCCATCGACGAGATCACCCTCGACGCGGAACTCGACGACGAACTGCTCGAGAAGGTCGCCCGGTCGAGCATGACCGGCAAGGGCACCGGCGACGTCTCCGCCGACGTCCTCGCCGAGACGGTCGTCGAGGCCGTCCACCAGGTCACCACCGACGGGAACGTCGTCCGCGACAACATCTCGGTCCACACCCAGACCGGCTCGTCGTCCAGCGCGACGCGGCTCGTCAACGGGCTCATCATCGACGAGGAGCCCCTCCACGACAACATGCCCCGTAGCGTCGAGGACGCCGACGTCGCGTTCGTCACCGACGACATCGAGGTACGCGAGGCCAACATCGACGCCGAGTACAACGTCTCCAGCGTCGACGACCTCAACGTGGCCCTCGAGTCCGAGCAGAACGAACTGCAGGGCTACGCCGACCACATCGTCGACCTCGGTGTCGACGTCCTGTTCGTCGACGGCGACGTCGCCGACCACGTCACCGCCGCCCTCGCCAAGGAGGGCGTCGTGGTGCTGGAGAAGAAACACGACGACGGCGACGAGCTGGCCTTCGCGACCGGCCTGTCCCCCGTCGCGAACGTCACCGAACTCGAAGCCGAAGACCTCGGTCACGCGGGTTCGGTCACCGTCGAGAAGTACGGCGACGAGACGCTCACCTTCGTCGAGGACGGCCCCGCCAGCGAGGCGGTCACCGTCTTCGCCCGCGGCGGCACCGAACACGTCACCGACGAACTCGAACGCGTCCTCGAAGACGCACTCGACGTCGTCACCGCCGCGGTCGACCAGGGCGGCGTCGTGCCCGGTGCCGGTGCCACCGAGATCGCCGTCGCCGACCACGTCCGCGACGAGGCCGCGAGCGTCGAGGGCCGCAAGCAACTCGCCGTCGAGGCCTTCGCCGACGCCATCGATGTCCTGCCGCGCACGCTCGCCGAGAACACCGGCATGGACCCCATCGACGCGCTGGTCGACCTCCGCGCCGAGTTCGAGCGCGAGGGCACTGCAGGCATCATCTCCGAGGGCCAGACGGGCATCATCGACGACCCCGTCGACTACGGCGTCCTCGACCCCGTCGCCGTCAAGCACGAGGCCGTCGAATCCGCCACCGAGGCCTCGACGATGATCGTCCGCATCGACGACGTCATCTCCGCGAAGTAGTACGTCGGTACCCCTCGGTCGTTGTCTCCCGTTTTTTCAGCAGTTTCGTCCGTTACTGCACGTCGGCGGCTGGAAGCGATACGGTCGGAATCTTTTTCCCGAAGGGCAGTTACAAGTGGAGATATTGACATGGATGGGATGATTGCAGAAGTCACGGCCGCGATCGCCGACGCCGAAGGGGTCGAACCGTCGGAACTGGACTACAGGTTGTACGACTACGTGGACCCGGACGCGATCGAACAGCTAGCGTCGGGTCCCGACAACTCGTGGACGCTCACGTTCAGTGTCCCGAACCACGAGGTCACTGTCACCGACGGCGGTCGCGTCGTCGTGTCGGACGAGCGCGTCGAACCAATCGCGTAGGACGTTTCGACGCCACACCGCTCCCGGTCTGTCCGCCCTTTTCCGAGTGGTCGTCTTCGCACCCCGAGCGGATCCGTTCGCTCCCGGAGCCGTCACTTTCAACATTCTGTCGCCACACGTCCGACACAGAAAGATGTCCAGTGACAACCTCGGTCTGACGGCGAGCGTCTCGATGGCACTGGGCGGTATGATCGGCGGCGGCATCTACGCGGTGCTGGGCGTCGTCGCGGGCATCGCCGGGCCGGCGACGTGGACGGCGTTCGTCCTCGCCGGGGTCGTCGCGCTCTGTGCGGGCTACGCCTTCAACGCCCTGAATCGCGTCGACGAGGACACCCAGGGCGGGACGGTGTCGTTCGTCCAGTCGTTCGTCGGGAACTCGACGCTGGCCGGGATGGCCGGCTGGACGCTCCTCTTTGGCTACATCGGCTCGATGGCCATGTACGCCTTCGCGTTCGGCGAGTTCGCCGTCTCTCTGGGGGCGGTCCCCGACGACCTCGGCGGACTGCCCGCGCGGCCGGTCATCTCGGTACTCGCGGTGGCCGCGTTCGTCGGCCTGAACCTGCTGGGCGCGGAGACGACCGGCGTCGTCGAGAACGTCCTCGTCGCGCTGAAGGTCGCGATACTGGTCGCGTTCGGCGGTCTCGGGCTGGTGTACGCCGTCGTCCACAGTTCGAGTACGGCCGTCGACCCCGGCTTCGACCGGCTGGCGAGTTTCGGCCCGTTGATGGCCGCCGCGGTCTCGTTCGTCGCCTTCCAGGGCTGGCAGTTGCTCTTCTACGACCAGGGGAGCATCGACGACCCGGTCGACACCATCCGGAAGGCCGTGTACGTCTCGATCCCCGTGGCGGTGCTGGTCTACGTCCTCGTCGGCGTCGTGACGGTCACGCTCGTCCCGGAGGCGATCGAGAACCACCCGCACGTCGCGCTGAAAGACGCCGCCGAGTTGCTGATGGAACCGTACGGACTGGCGGCCATCGGCGGGACCGTCATCGCGCTGTCGGCGCTGTTCTCGACCGGGTCGGCGATCAACGCGACCCTCTTTTCGGCGGCGCGGTTCGCCCGCGGACTGATACGCGACGACCTCCTGCCGGACGCGGTCGGGCGCGCCGAGGGCGACGGCCTGCCCGAACGCACGGTCCTCGTCGTCGGCGCGGTGACCGCGGCTTTCGCCGCCGTCGGGAGCCTCGGCGCGATCACCTCCTTCGCGTCGCTCGCGTTTATCCTCGTCTTTGGCGCGATGAGCTACCTCGCCGTCCGCGAACGCGACCGTGACGGGGTCCATCCGGTCCCGCCGGCGGTCGGTCTGGTCGGCACGGCTCTGTTCTTCCCGCTCATGCTCTATCACCTCGCGCGCGACCAGCCCGGGACCTTCGTCACGGTGGTCGTGCTCGCGGTCGCCGTTCTGGGCGTCGAGTTGCTCTACTTCGAACGCGAGACGATCGAACGCGAAGTCGACGCCGTCGAGTCGGCCGTCGTGGACGACGCCGGGTCGGTCCCGCCGAACGTCGACTAGGGAGTCCCGGTCCTGCCGACCGACGCTCGACGGTGACGAGGGAGTTCAGAGGTCACTGCCGTCGTCTTCGGCGACAGTTCGGATGCGTTCGACGCCGTCGATCTCGTCGATCACGTCGGCGACGACGTCGGGAACGTGTTCGGTCCACTCGTCGCCGGCGAGCATCTGCTCGCGGATCCCGGTGCCCTCGAAGCGATGGCGCTCGACCATCGGCGGATGGCGCACCTCGACGCCGGCCTCATCGAAGAGACGGATCACCAGCGGGTTGTTCGAGTAGGCGACGTCGAAGGCCGGGACCATGCTCTCCAGGTGGTTCACCCACAGGGCGTTGCGGTCGATGTCCTCGATGGGGACGACGTAGGTCTGGACGTCGGCGTCGGCGACGGCTTTCGTCACCATCAGGACGCGCTCGCCGGCAGTGAAGGGGTCGTGGACCGTGTGGGAGACGTCCGCGCTCCCGATTCCGAGGACGAGTTCGTCCACGTCGTCGGCGACGTGCTCGACGACCGCCCGGTGCCCGTCGTGGAACGGCTGGAACCGCCCGACGAAGAATCCGCGTGTCATACCCGTGTCTGACCGGGGAACGCCTTAATCATCGTGGGTCCCGAACGGCGCTCTCACCGGCAGGACACCGCCCGATATCGACCCGAACGCCGGGCCGTGACGACGGGGCTACAAGTGCGGTCTGGAGCGGTCGTCGCCATCAGCGAATTTCCCAGTAAATTCGGACTAGTAGGCATATACCTGCCGATATCGCGGTTTTCAGGATCGGTTCTGCGGGAGAAAGTATATCAATAGACAGCCCTTGGCAGATAACGTCAGCAACGTTTGTATGAGCGATAACATCGACACCGACGATTCGTCCGCACCGGAGGCGGACGAGGCGCAAGAACCCGGCGAACTCGCCGACTCCGACCCGCCGACGGGGGCGGAGAGCGACGACGCCACTCCGGGCGAAGAGCACGCGGGTGACGCCGACCCCGGCGCCGACGGGACCGCGGGTGCCAGCGAGGCCGCCGACGGCGACGGCGACGCGTCCTCCGACGACGTACTCCCGGGCGAAGCCCCCGCGGACGCCGACGGGGCCGGAGCCGGGAGCAACGGCGACGCTACCAACGGCGACGCCACCAGCAACGGCGACGCCGCCAGTGACGGCGACGACCTCGGGAGCCAGGTCGAACTCGACGTCGAGGACGCCGCCGTCGAGAACCCCGAGGAAGACCTGCTTGGCGGGATCGATATCGGTTCGACCGCCGATATCGAGGTGCCCGACCGCCTGGTCGACCAGGTCATCGGGCAGGACCACGCGCGCGACGTCGTCCTGAAGGCGGCCAAACAGCGCCGCCACGTCATGATGATCGGCTCGCCGGGGACGGGCAAGTCCATGCTCGCCAAGGCGATGAGCCAGCTGCTTCCCAAGGAGGACCTCCAGGACGTCCTCGTCTATCACAACCCGGACGACGGTAACGAGCCGAAGATCCGGACGGTGCCCGCGGGCAAGGGCGAACAGATCGTGGACGCCCACAAGGAGGAAGCCCGCAAGCGCAACCAGATGCGGTCGTTCCTGATGTGGATCATCATCGCGATCATCATCGGCTACGCGATCCTCATCCAGGGCTCTATCCTGCTCGGTATCCTCGCGGCCGGCGTCGTCTACCTCGCGTTCCGCTACGGCTCGCGCGGTAACGACGCCATGATCCCCAATCTGCTGGTCAACAACGCGAACCAGCAGACCGCTCCCTTCGAGGACGCCACCGGTGCCCACGCCGGCGCGCTGCTGGGCGACGTCCGCCACGACCCGTTCCAGTCCGGCGGCATGGAGACGCCCAGCCACGACCGCGTCGAGGCGGGTGCCATCCACAAGTCCAACAAGGGCGTGCTGTTCGTCGACGAGATGAACACGCTGGACATCCGCAGCCAGCAGAAGCTCATGACCGCCATCCAGGAGGGCGAGTTCTCCATCACGGGCCAGTCCGAGCGCTCCTCGGGCGCGATGGTCCAGACCGAACCCGTCCCGACGGACTTCATCATGGTCGCCGCGGGGAACTTAGACGCCATGGAGAACATGCACCCCGCGCTGCGCTCGCGGATCAAGGGCTACGGCTACGAGGTGTACATGGACGACACCATCGAGGACGACGCCGAGATGCGGCGCAAGTACTCCCGGTTCGTCGCCCAGGAAGTCGAGAACGACGGCCGGCTGCCCCACTTCACCGAGGAAGCGGTCGAGGAGGTCATCCTCGAAGCCCGGCGTCGCGCCGGTCGCAAGGGTCACCTCACCCTCAAGCTGCGTGACCTCGGTGGCCTCGTCCGCGTCGCGGGCGACATCGCACGCGCCGAGGACAAGGAGTTCACCGAGCGCGACGACGTCCTCCGGGCCAAGCGTCGCTCCCGGTCCATCGAGCAACAGCTCGCGGACAACTACATCGAGCGCCGCAAGGACTACGAGCTCACCGTCAACGAGGGCGACGTGGTCGGCCGCGTCAACGGGCTCGCCGTCATGGGCGAGGACTCCGGGATCGTCCTCCCCGTCATGGCCGAGGTGACGCCCTCGCAGGGCCCCGGCGAAGTGATCGCCACGGGTCAACTCAAGGAGATGGCCGAGGAAGCAGTGCAAAACGTCTCGGCCATCATCAAGAAGTTCAGCGACGAGGACATCTCCGAGAAGGACGTCCACATCCAGTTCGTCCAGGCCGGCCAGCAGGGCGTCGACGGCGACTCCGCCTCGATCACGGTGGCGACGGCCGTCATCAGCGCGCTGGAAGACGTCCCGGTCGACCAGAACATGGCGATGACCGGGTCGCTCTCCGTCCGCGGTGACGTGCTCCCGGTCGGCGGGGTCACCCACAAGATCGAGGCCGCCGCCAAGTCCGGCCTCGACCGGGTCATCATCCCCGCGGCCAACGAGCAGGACGTGATGATCGAAGACGAGTACAAAGACCAGATCGAGATCATCCCCGTCCAGCACATCTCCGAGGTGCTCGAGGTGGCGCTGGCGGGCGAACCCGAGAAGGACTCGCTGGTCGACCGCCTCAAGTCGATCACCGGCCAGGCGCTCGAACAGCGCGAGGTCGGCCAGCCGAGCAACCCCAGCCCGCAGTAGTCGGTTCCGTTTCCTCTTCGGCGGTCGCTGTTTCGGCTTTCCGGTGAGGACTGCGTGTCGTAGAATCAGTCGGACAGCCGCTTTTCGCTCCTCTGTGAACGGTGCGTAAGGGTAATAGAGGTAGCAATTCGAGAGAGAATAGCTCCCGGGTCCGCATCCAGAATCGTGAGATGGAAGTCCTCGGTCAGTGGCGCTCCTGGGTCGCGCCACGCGCGCCTCGCGTTCATGTAGTCGCCTGAGCAGGCCCTATTCGGGCGAACGGAGTGAGCGAGAACATCCTTCTCAGCGACCGCGAGCGGCCCGAGGGCTTTCAACTCTCACTGGGAGCGCGGTCGTTATCGTCCGAGTCATTTCCACACCAACTCGACCAGCACTCAGCCGGACCAGCCAAACGAGCTGAGCCCCTCGATCTCCGTCGGAAGCCGGAAGATCGTGGCTTCGACGTCTTTCGGGGCGTCCTCGTCACAGTCACCCGCCACGTCGGAATCGGCGTACGCCAGGTCGACGTCGTAGTACCCCTCAGGCGCGTCCCTGTCTTCGACCCACTGGAGGCGGTCGAGTTGCATGGACCGACACGGCTCGATCCGGTACTGGTTGACGACCAGCGTCTCGGCGGAGAGGTCGGTCTCGGCGACGAACGACTGTGCAGCCTCGACACCGGTCGTCGGCTGGGCGTACTGCAGTGCGTCACGCTCGCTCTCGGTACCGATGGCCCAGTGTTCGTCGCCCCAGTCCGACCCCTCCTCCACGAAGTCCTCCTGGGGCGAGTGTGCCGTGGAGGTGACCGCCGGGCCGTCCTCGGAGTTGCGCACCGTCCGGGACTCCGGGTCGTCGACGGTGTTGGGGAAGCTCTGTTCGGTGACCGTCGCCGTCGGCGTATCCGCTGTGGTTCCTTGACAGCCACTCAACCCGGCGAGGGAGAGGGTAAGCGCTGACCCGGCGAGGACCTGTCGACGCGAAATCGGGGACATACCCCCGTCTTGCCATGTCCAGAGGATGAGCCTTGTGTTCGGAACGGGGGCGGGACCCACCCAAGCGCAACGGCGGTGTCCGGTCACGCCTCCGAGTCACGTCTCCAGTCACGTCGCAGCTCAGACGGAACTGCGGTCGTAGCCGCCGTCGATCGTGATGATCTCGCCGGTCGTGAACGAGGCGGCGTCGCTGGCGAGGTAGAGGGCGGCGCCGCTGATCTCGTCGGGGGTGGCGACCCGCTCCATCGGCGTGCGCTCGTCGACGCCCTCGCGGAACTCGGATCCGTCCTCCAGTTTCGGACCCGCGAGTTCCGTCTTGACGAAACCGGGCGCGATGGCGTTGACCCGGACCTCCGGACCGAGGTCGGCAGCTGTCGCGCGGGTGAGGCCGTTGAGCCCGGCTTTCGCCGAGACGTAGCTCGGGCGGGCCTCGCGGGACTGCTCGGCGGACATCGAGGAGATGTTGACGATGCTGCCCTCGTCCATGGCCGCGCCGAACTCCCGGATCGCGCGGAAGGCGCCGGTCAGCAACACGTCGATGTCCTTGCCCCACTCCTCGTCGCTCATCTCCGTGACCGGCGTCGTCGCGACCGACCCCTGGGAGGTGACGAGGGTGTCGACGTCTCCGAGTGCGTCCTCGGCGGTCTCGCGGAGGTGCTCGATGGAGTCGGGGTCGCGGACGTCGCAGGTCACCTCGACCGTCTCGGCGCCCAGTTCGCGCAGTTCCGCCGCCGCGTCGGTCACGGAGTCCTCGGAGCGACTCGTCGCGACCACGTCTGCGCCGTTGCGGGCGAACGCCCGGGCGATCTCCAGCCCGATCCCGCTCGTACCGCCGATGACGACCGCGTTCTGTCCCTCGACGCTGATTCCGTCGGTTGCTGGCATGGGAAGAGGACGCGACGCCCGCGGATAGACGGTTTCGGTTCGCGACGATGCGGCGAGTCGGCCGGTGAGTCACCCGGCGAGTCACCACCTCCGGCCGGAACCCGACCCGCGGACGACCTCCCGGACCGCCGGTCCGAGGCGACAGGCTCATTCCCGCGCCCGCCGACCGGGGGGACGTGACCGACTACTTCGAGGTCTTCGAGCGCGACGGGGCCGCCCGCCGCGGCGAACTCCGGCTCGCGTCACCGGTGTCGACCCCCGCGCTCGTGACCGACGCCGAGGCAGATTCCCCTGCCGATACCGACGCAGACGGGAGGCCGGCTGTTTCCGTGGCCCGTCCCGAGACGGGCGTCGCCCATCCCGTTCTCTCGGACGCCGGGAGCGAGTGGGTCGCCGACCGCGAATTTCCGGAGGGCGACGACGCCACGCTCACGATACTCCCCCACCGTGCGCTCCCGGGCGGGACCCCCGACGAGGTGCAGGACGCCTTCGCGGGCGACGTCCCCGACGTCGACTTCCCGAGCGCCGCCGTCGTCTCGCCCGAGACGGCTGCCGACCACGGCACCGACGCGTACGTCCTCTCGGGCGCACAGGGTGTCGTCGGCCACGCCGCCGCGTTCGTCGACGCGATCACCACGGTCCGTGAGGCCGTCCCGCCCGACAGCGCGCTCTATCTCCCGGGCGTCGCAACGCCGGCCAACGTCGCGACGCTGGTCTACGCCGGTGTGGACCTCGTGGACGCCGACCGCGCCGTCGTTCGCGGGTTCGACGGCCACTACCTCACGGCCGACGGCCACGCCTTCCTCGACGACCTCGACGAACTCCCGTGTGCCTGCCCGGCCTGCCAGCGACCCCCCGGGGAGTTCGGCCCCGAAGACTGCGCGGAACACAACGTCAACGCGCTCGCCGCCGCACTCAAGACCGCCCGTCGCCGGGTTCACGACGGTCGACTCCGTGATTACATCGAGGGCCAGGCCCGCCACGAGCAGTGGCTCACCGCCACGTTCCGGCGACTCGACCAGCAGTGGTCCTATCTCGAAGAACGGACGCCGCTGGTCCGCACCGCCGAGATGACGGCCGCCACGGAGGACACGCTCCGCAGGGTCGAGATCCAGCGGTTCGCACAGCGCGTCACCGAGCGCTACACCAACCGGTTCGACCACCCGCTCGTGCTCGTCCCCTGCTCGGCGCGCAAACCCTACAGCCAGTCACAGAGCCACGGTCAGTACCACGACGTGATCCAGTGGCGCGCCCACAAGGTGTCGATGACCTCGCCCATCGGCGTCGTCCCGCAGGAACTCGAACTCACCTACCCCGCACAGCACTACGACTCGGTCGTGACGGGCCGGTGGACCGCCAACGAGATCGAGTTCGTCGCCGACGTCCTCGAACGCTACCTCCGGCGCAACGAGTATCCCGAAGTCGTGGCCCACGTCCCCGAGGACTATCGCCCTATCTGCGAACGCGTCGAGGATGCCCTCGACACCGAGTTCACATACACCGTCGAAGACCACCCGACGACGGGCGACTCGCTCGGGAACCTCGACGCCGCACTCGACGGCGAACTCAGGTACGGCAAGCGCGAACGCCAGCACAACACCGTCCGGGCGGTCGCGGACTACCAGTTCGGCCCCGGCGCAGGCGACGACCTCTTCGACGACCTCCACATTCGGGGCACCCACCCCGGACTCCAGGTTCACGATAGCGACGAGGAACAGCTCGCCGTGATAACGCGAAACTACGGGACGCTCGCGTTCACGCTCGCCGGTGCTCGCCACTGGGTCGAGAGCGACGCCCCCACCAAGCGCGTGGCGATCGACGACTTCGTCCCGCACGGCAGCGTCCTCGCCCCGGGCGTGGTCGACGCCGACGACGACATCCGCGTGGGCGACGAGATCGTGATCGAGGGACCCAGTGCCTTCGGCGTCGGCCGCGCACAGATGTCCGGCCCCGAAATGACTCGCTCGACACGGGGCATCGCCAGCGAAGTGCGTCACGTCGAGGAGACCTGAACGAGCGAGTGACCCCGGGAGACGTTCTGAATCGTCCAGCCAGCGCACATTCTACGGTCTATCACGCTCACCGAACACGAGTCCCGGCGCGCGCTGTCTCGCGCTTTCATGCGCGAGGATGAAATCGCGCGAGGGATGAGGAGCGCAGGAGCGAACGAAGTGAGCGACGAGCACCGCAAGAAGCTGGGGAGGTGTGAGGTATACGGTGCCGATCGAATCGTCCGGTGTCTGCGTGACCGCAGTCATCGTCGTGCGATGGAAGCCCTCGACGCGCTCGCGGTCGCTGAGCGACATATCCGCGCTCTCAGCACGGCCCGCGCGGATAGGGGTCGCTCAGGCGACTCCACTCACTCCGTTCGCCACGAGCCCGTCTCGCCCTTTCAGTCCGCCAGGACGAAATCTGGTCGCACAGGCAGTCTCGACTTTGAATGTTCGGTGGCCGATGCCACAACCATCTCCCTGGCGGACTGAAAGGGCGAGGCACGGTCGCGGTGAGCGACGCGAACGGAGTCGCCTGAGCGGGCTCTATCCGCGCGAGTGCGGCGCGGTGCGGGTGTTCGAGCGCGGATATCCCGCTCAGCGACCGCGAGCGGGCCGAGGGCTTTCATCTCCTATTGTGAGTGGCGGCGCTGTCGTCTTCGAATGAGCGTATCAAAGGATCTCAACGCACACCATCGAGTCCAGTCGATCCCACTGACACTGCTAGCGAGGTGGACGCGAAGCGGTTATCCACGCGGACGCGCTACCCCGACCTAACTAGAATGAGCCAGCCGAGCCCCGAGCCGAGTCCCGAAGTCTACGAGCAGGGGAAGGGGATGGACGCCCACAACCGGGCGATGCGGGAGATCCGCTCGCGCAACGACGCCAGTTACGACCCCCGCGAACCCACCCGCGTCTGGATCGACGAGGACAACACGCCGGGCGGCGTCGTCGACTCCCTCACGATCATCCTGAACACCGGCGGCTGTCGCTGGGCCCGTGCCGGCGGCTGTACCATGTGTGGCTACGTCGCCGAATCGGTCGAGGGCGGTTCGGTCGCCCACGAGGACCTGATGGCCCAGATCGACGCCTGCCTGGACCACGAGGCCGAACACGCCGAGGACCTCGACGACGGCACGGCCGACCTGATCAAGATCTACACGTCCGGTTCCTTCCTCGACGAGCGCGAAGTCGGTGCCGAAACCCGGCAAGCCATCGCCGAGACGTTCGGTGACCGCGAGCGCATCGTCGTCGAGTCCCTGCCCGACTTCGTCGACTGCGAGAAGGTCGCCGACTTCCTCGACGAGGGCCTCGACACGGACGTCGCGGTGGGTCTCGAAACCGCCACCGACCGCGTGCGCCACGACTGCGTGAACAAGTACTTCGATTTCGCCGACTTCGAGGCTGCCTGCGCCGAGGCACGCACTGCGGGCGACAACTACGACGCCGACGCGGGCGTCAAGGCCTACCTCCTGATGAAGCCGCCCTTCCTCTCCGAGTCCGAAGCCGTCGCGGACATGAAACGCTCCGTCCGCCGGTGTGCGAAGGTCGAGGGCTGTCACACCGTCTCGATGAACCCGACGAACGTCCAGCGCTACACGATGGTCGAGGAACTCTACCACGACGGCGGCTACCGCCCGCCGTGGCTCTGGTCGGTCTGCGAGGTACTGGAGTCGACCGCCGACGCCGACGCCATCGTCGTCTCCGACCCCGTCGGGCACGGCTCGGACCGGGGCCCGCACAACTGCGGCGACTGTGACGACCGCGTCCAGCGCGCGATCAAGGACTTCGACAAACGCCAGGACCCGGACGTCTTCGAGCAGGTCTCCTGTGACTGTGAGCGCACCTGGGAACAGGTCCTCGCCCGCGAACGGAGTTACTCGCTACCGCTGGCCCGCTGAGACCGCCGCTGTTCGTGGCTGCCCCACACGTTCTAGAGCGTCGAACCGACACAGAACCGACATCTGCCCCTGTTTCACTTTCACTCCGGTTGCCTGCAATTTTTGTACGATGGGGGACTACGGTCACGCAGGGGTCCCCTGGAGATCATAGTGTCACACGCTCCGTGGACCCCTTCGTTCCTCCCTGGTGACGGCGCACCCGACAGCCACCGGGTTCGCGAATACTCCCTGGACCCGGACACGTCGACGAACGAGTCGCGCGTCGCGGACCGACCGTTAGATCCGGCGAGTCAGCGCTGGACGAACCCGACGAGTCTGTCGAGCCAGCCGGCGTCGCCGGTGATCGGCCGGTCGGAGTCGAACAGGCGGATCACGAGCCACACCGCGCCGACGGCAAAGAGCACCTCGTAGCCGATACCGACGAGCACGATCCCCACGTCGTCGAACAGCAGTCGCTTCGGCGCGATGATCGGGTGTGTGAAGGGGATCACCAGCAGCGCGGTCTTCACGCCGAGCCCGAGCGTGTCGATGTCGGTGAACATCGTCGCGAACATCGGGACGATCGCCAGCCCCGAGAGGGGCAACAGCAGCATCTGTGCGCCCTGCTGGCTGTCGGCGAAGACGCCCAGCGCCAGCGCCAGTGCGAGCGTGCCCACCAGCGAGAAAAACAGCGAGACGGCGATGAGCGCGTAGTCCGTCCCGCCCAGCGTGACCGCCGAGCCGCCGAAGGAGGCACCGACGCCCAGCTGTGCGAAGGCGAGCCCGCCCGTGTAGAGCGCCGTGGCGATGAGGCCGATGAACGACCCGCCCAGCAGCTTCGCGGCGACGATCTGTCGGCGCTTGACCGGCATCGACAGCAACGTTTCGAGGGTCTTGTTCTCCTTCTCGCTGGCCATCGAGTTCATCACCATCTGCCCCGAGAAGACGATGGCGAACATGATGATGACCGGGACGAAGACGAACTGGGACGTGAACGCCGCCGACACCGCCCCCGGCGAGGCGTCCATGCGCTCGCCTTTCACGTAGGTGGTGTGGCTCCGCTCGATCGGGTCGAGTTCCGTCTCGGTCGCACCGGTGATGGCGACGGTGAGGTTCCGACCCGCCTCGGAGACGAGGCTCTCGACCTGCGTCGAGGAGGCGATGCCGACGATGCTGACGCTCTCGACGCGCGTGTAGAGCCGGACCCGCCCCCGCTGGTCGTCGCGTATCCGCTCGGTGAAGTTGTCCGGGATCACCACCACCGCCGACCCGCCCGCTTCGGTCGTCCGATTGAGCGCCCGTTCGGGACTGCCGTCGGTCCCGTTGTAGACGACGTCGGCTCGTGCCTCCAGGGTCTCCTGGACCACGTCGGCGTACTCGTTGTCGTCGTAGGCGAGGACACCGACCTGGGGCTCGTCACCCAGCTGGTCTTCGATCCCGCTGAACCCCTGGCCCATCGCGATGAACAGTACGGGAAGCATCAGGATCGGGAGGATGTACCGCGGGCGCAGGAGTTCGCGGGCTTCCTTCCAGACGAGTCTGGTGAACGGTCTCACTGGACCACCTCCACGAACACGTCTTCGAGGTTCTGGGCGTCGAACTCGGCTTTCAACTCCTCGGGTGTGCCCTCGACGACGATCTCGCCCTCGTTCAGGAGGCCGACGCGGTCACAGAGGAACTCGACTTCGAGCATGTTGTGCGAGGACAGCAGGACGCTCCGCTCGGCGTTCGGAAACTCCTTGATCACGCCCCTGACTGTGCGGGCGTTCTGGACGTCCAGCCCCGACGTGGGTTCGTCCAGGATCGCGAGTTCGGGGTCGGTCATCAGCGCGCTCCCGAGCAGGAGTTTCCGCCCCATCCCCTTGCTGTACTCCTTGGTCTTGTCGTCGATGCGCTCGCCCAGGTCGGCCACCTCGACGCCGCGATCGACCATCGCGTCGCTGTCCCCGTCGTAGAAGTCGGCGACGAACGCGAGGAACTGCCGACCGGTCATCGCGTCGTACGACCCCGCTTCCTCCGGCAGGTAGCGGATCGCCTTCCGGACCGCGGCGGGCGCTTCGTCGACGTCGTTGCCCGCCACCGTCACGGACCCCCCGTCGCGGTCGAGCAGCGTCGCGAGGGTCCGCAGCGTCGTCGTCTTGCCCGCGCCGTTGGGGCCCACGAGCCCGAATATCTCGTCGCGGCGCACCTCGAAGGAGACGCCGTCGAGCGCCTGGACGTCGCCGTATCGCTTTTGCAGGCCCGACACCTCGACTGCTGGCGCTGACATAGCAGGTTCTGTCCGGCGATCGGTCCATCAGCGATTTGATTGTTCTGGTATCGGGATGGGTCCGGATACGGGGCGGAACTGCGACCGGAGCCAGCGGATCCTTCAGGCGGTTTTATGTGTGTGCCATTCGTACTCCAGCGTGTCATGAACCGGACCAAACTCATCGCCGTAGTCGCTATCGTCGCCGTCGTCGCAATCGCCCTCCTCCGCCGCCGCGGTGGCGACGACGACTTCGACGAGTTCGACGAGTAACGCCCTCCAACCACTTCTCCCTCCTCTCGACCGGCCAGCCCCTGGCTCGTCGATCGCAGCTGTGTCAGTGCACTCCGACGACACACGAGCGTCACTCTGGCCGCTTCGCTCGTCACCTCCGTTCCTCGCAAAAGCGGGCCGGGAGGGAGTTGAACCCCCGACCATCTGGTCTCTCTCACCGCCGCGCGGGTCGAACGCGCGACCGTGTTAAAAGCCAGACGCTCTGCCTAACTGAGCTACCGGCCCTCACAACTGCTACAGACCGATGCGGTTTAAGGGCTTACGATCAGGCGGTCACTCGAACCGGCGTTCGAGCGCGTCGGCGACGACGGCGGACGGGTCGACGTCCTCCAGGGCCGCCTGACGCCGTAACTCCTGGTACACGCCCGGCGGGAGTTCGAGCGTGATCTTTCCGAGCGTGACCCCCTCGGCGGCGAGCGCGTCGGCCACCGAGGCACCGTCGTTGACGGCACTGGCCACCGAGCGGACCTGTCGGACGGTCATGTCGGCGTCGAGTGCGGCCCAGGCGATCTGGAGGCGCGCCTCGCCGCTGACGCGGGCGATGTGTTTCGCCGCTGTGGGCGCGATGTGGCCCATCGCGACGTGTGTGCGGATCGACCGCGGGAGGTCGTGGACGCGCGACCACTTGCGGATGAACGCGACGGTCGCCTCGCCGCCCGCGCGGTCGGCAGCCGCCCGGTAGGAGCCCTCGCCGCGGACCAGCGCGGCACACGCCGCGGCGCCGCGCAGCATGTACACCGTGTCGCCCTGTCCGGCGGTGTCGCCGGCGAACTGTCGGACCGTCTCGGCCGCGCGCGCGACGCTCTCGGGGTCGTCGGGGTCGAACTCGACGGCCTCCTCGGGCCGTTGCCCGGTGACGCGCGGGTCGCCCCTGATCACGGGCTCGCCGACTGGCGACTCCCGGTCGGTCGGCGGATCCGTCGGTGGGTCCGGCCCCTCGTGACTCATCGGTCTCTCCTTGGTATCGGTGTCTCAAAAGCCCCCTGCCCGAACGCCGCCCGAACACCGCCGGAAAACCGGACGAGCGTCGGCCGCGAACTGGCCCCACGACCGGCGCTCTGACCCGCCTCGCGGTCGGTCTCAGTCCGCACCGGCTTCGCGCTGGTCCGAGAGGTGTTCCCAGACCTCCGCACAGCCACAGCCGTCCTCGACGCCGTCGAGGTGTGACGTGTCCACGTCGGTGTCGTCGTACTCGTCGCCCGATTCGCTCGTCTGCTGTAGTTGGCCCGTCATCGTTGCGTAGCTCCGACGGACTCGTCGTCACCTGTCGGCGACCGGTCCGTCGCTGTACTCCCCCCTATACACCGGTTCCTCTTAACCCCGCGCGCTCCCGTAATCCCTACCTGCGCTTCCCCCTGACGGCAACTGTTGCCCCTAGTCGGCCGGTTCGTGTCCGCCGTGTCACCACGCCACACTGTCGACGGTGCCCGCGAGGTGCCTCTCGGTGTCGACGGTCCGGACCGCCCGCGATCGGTTCTCTCACCCCGTCTCTGGACTTACCTCGCGACAGGACCCGTCGCTTCCGAGCAGTTATCCCGGTGATGCGGCCGCCGGTTGGCCTGGCATCGTCCCGGCAAGATAGTCCGCTACTCGGCGGTGCAGTGAGGTGTCGGTTACCCGGGACAGTGTTACTGAATCCGCCGTGCTGTCCGGACGGCGTGTGCTCGACCAGCGCGTTCGCACCGGTCGAGAGGAGTGCGACACCCACGACGGCGGCGAGTCCGCATCGTAGCGCCCGACGCATCGCTGTCGGCCGGTAGCTCTGCGGTCAGAAGCGTTCCGGCAAGTCAGTCCGCCGGGTGGCTCTCTCGACCGGTGACGAACCCGTGGGTCGTGGACTCCCGGGCCGAGTGTTCACGGACTCGTGTTCGACAGTGTCAGCCGTCGCGGCGGTAGGCCAGAAAGCGCAGTTTCTCCGGGTCGCCACCGGGGTGGTCGATCCCGCCCTGCGGTTCGAACCCGCACGATTCGTAGAATGGGACCAGCCCCTCACGGGCCAGGAGCGTGAGATGCAGGTCGGCCAGCGGCGGGTGCGTGACGACGGCGGCCATCAACCGTTCGCCGAGCCCGTCGCCCCGGTCGTCCTCGTGGACGATGACGTCGAAGACCATCGCGTAGTAGGTGTAGTCGGTCAACACGCGGGCGGCGGCGACGAGGTCACCGCTCTCGCCGTCGCGAAGCGCCACGACCTCGTCGGTGGCCGCGAGCGCTCGCCGTACTTTCCGTTCGTCGCGGTCGGCCCACCACTCGTAGGTCCCGTAGAGCGCGCGCAGTTCGTCGGCGGCGGGCGGCCCCAGCGACCGTTCGACCGTCGTCGACATGGACGAGCGCACCGCCGGCGACGGGAAAAGTCTGGCCGTGGCGTGTCAGCGACGGACACGAGTGGCGAGGGGTGTCCCGACCGGGACGGGAACCGCAGGAGTCCCGCCACCACCGCGGCGGCCGGGCAGGCCACGCAACCACCGTCCGCTTTTTGCCGGTCCACGACGTGGTGGCGCTATGCCGACGCGACTTCCCGACAGCGAGTTCCGGATTCGCCTCGCGACCGTCCGTGACCGCCTCGCCGACGCGGACGCCGGGGCGGCCGTCTGGTTCGACGCGACGAGCATCGAGTACCTCACCGGCTTCCACCACATCCAGACCGAGCGGCCGGTCGCGCTCGCCGTCACCGCGAGCCGGGTCGAAATCACGGTGCCCCGTCTGGAGGTCGAACGCGTCGACCCGAACCCCCGGATCGACGCCGTCCACAGCTACTTCGACTACCCGCAGGGCGACCCCGTCGAGACGGTGGCCGGGATGGTCGCCGGTCTCGGTGCCGAGTCGGTCCTAGCGGACGCCGACGGCGCGCCTGGCGTGATGGGCTACGAGGGTCCGCCTCTGAGCGAGTTCTGCGAGGTCGACGAGCAGGACTGGGTGTCCGGGATGCGCGAGGCGAAAAGCGACGCCGAGGTCGAACTGATCCGCGAGTCGGCGAAGTGGGCCAACCACGCACACCGCCGACTCGCCGACCTGACCGAACCCGGAGCTCACCCCGTGACGGTGAGCCAGCGCGCCTCGACGGAGGGGTCACGGGCGATGCTCGATGCGCTGGGGTCGGAGTACGCCGTCCGGACACGCGGCGACGGCCCCGTCCACGCCGGGTACATCAGCGGTGCGGAGACGGCTCTGCCCCACGGCCACACGCCCAACGAGCGTCTCTCGCGGGGCGACGTTCTGGTCACGGGCGCCACGGCGAACGTCGACGGCTACTACTCGGAACTCGAACGGACGATGTTCGTCGGCGAGGCGAGCGACGAGGACGAACACTACTTCGAACTCGTGTGCGAGGCCCAGGAGACGGCCTTCGAGGCGATGGGTCCCGGCGTCCCGGTCAGCCACGTCGACGACGCAGTCCGGAGTTACTTCGAGGAACAGGGTATCACGGACCTGGCTCGCCACCACGTCGGTCACAACATCGGGCTGGGGGCCCACGAACCGCCCTACATCGACCGCGGCAGCGACGCCGAGATGGAACCCGGTCACGTCTACACGATCGAACCCGGTATCTACACCGAAAAAGCGGGCTATCGTCACTCGGATACCGTCGCCGTTACCGCGGACGGTCTCGATTTCCTGACGTACTATCCGCGAGACCTGGACTCGAACGTCGTCGAACTCTGAGAGCGGCAACCCGCCAGGGCGATCTATCGGTGACGGCTCACTCGCTGGTCCTCGGTGCCTCGCTCGCTGTCGCCCCGCCGGTCGCAGTCGTCCCGTCGGCTGTGTCTGCCCCACCGCTCGCGCCGCCGGCTGTCGTCGCGTTGCCGCCGGCGGACACCCACTCGGGCCGGTCGACCTGGGTGTCACCGGCTCTGAGCAGTTCGAACTCGAAGTTCCTGACAGTGGTCCCCCGGGACTGCACCGTCCCGTTTCGCCTGACAACCTCGACCGTCGTCCGGTTCACGGTCATCTGCTCCACCCGTCCGTCGGTCGAAACCCGCAACTGGCCTTCGAAGTAGGTCTGCTCGCCCACGTCGACGTCGCCACCGGTTTCGTTGCGCCACTCCGACCAGCCGGGGCCCGCTTCGAGCACGACCGTGCCGTCGGTCCGGTTCACGATCGTCCAGTCGGCCTCGGAGAGGAAGTCGTGGAGGAGGTAGTGCGTCGTGAGCAACACCGTCGCCTCCTCGTCGTACGATGCGACCGTCGCGTTGTCGCCACGGAGGAGCCGTTCACCACCGCCGTCCGGCCCGACGTATCGGGTCGTAATCGTCGTCGGGTTCTCCGAGGTATCGGTCTCGTTGACCAGATAGGGAGCCAGCCCGGGTTCGGCGGCGACGCGACCGGTGACAGCCGTCTCGACGGTCTCGCTGTTCGGGCCGTCCGGAGACGTGACCCGCTCGACGCGTTCGTTGACGAACCGGTAGGTGAAGCCCGATTCACGCAGCGACCGCCGGTGCTCGGTCATCAGCGCGCTCACGTTCGTGAGGCCGGCGCGTTCGCCGATGCCGGGAGCGACTTCGGTCATCTCCCCGCCGTTCCCGTCGGCAGTCGGCGTCGTCGGCCCCGACTGACCACAGCCGGCCGACGCCACCAGCGCCACCACCACGAGCACACGGGCCACGTTTGCGCGAACCATGAGAGACTGACAACGTGAGGGTCGGTCATAACGCTCCGCCAGACTTAAACGACTGTTTCACTCATCGGCCCAGCCACGGGCTGTACGGCCTCGAAGCGACCGCCTGTCCGCGGGACTCGTGAGACATCCCGGGGCCGGCAGTGGCTGGCTCTCTGCTCGCTCGACTTACCAGAACTGCTACAGAATGGGATTCCAGCAAACTCGATTACAGAAATGTTCTTCAGATTATACTTATGGGGATGGCAGCCCATCGATCGAACATGAAGGCACGAACCAGCAGTCGTTCGGGAGACCAGTGGCAGGACACGCCGTCGTTGACCGTCTCGCTCGCGTTCGTAGTACTGACGGTCGGCGCAGTCGTGCTCGCGTCGGCAGTCGCCACAGCCCCCGCTCTGGTCGGGGCGTTCCTCGCTGGCGTGGCGACTTCGGTCGTGGTATCGTTCGTTCACCGAGTTCGCACCGAGGACCGGCAGGTCGGGTGGTTCGTCGACGCCGGAACGTCCGAGCGGTAACAGCTCCCGACCCGCGTTCAATTCCCGACCCGCGAATTGAAGGCGTCGCGGTCGTTCGGGTCCGGCATGAACTCGCTGACCGCGGCGGAGGCCGACACGCTCCTCGCCGGTCGGGCCGACTGGTTCGAGGACGACGCGGTCACGCGCCTGGCGACGGACCCCCTCGACTGTGTCGAGACGGAGTACCCCCACTTCGTCCGGTCGGTCGACAGCCCGGACGACGTGACACGGCCGAGCGAGAACCACCCCGTCTTCTTCGGCTGTTTCGACTGGCACTCCGCGGTCCACAGCCACTGGGCGCTCGTCCGCGGGCTCAGACTCTTCGACGACCATCCCGCCGAGTCCGCCGTCGTCGAAACGATCGACGAGCGGTTCACGGACGAGGGGATCGCCGGCGAGGTGGCGTACTTCGAGGAACACGAGACGTTCGAGTGCCCGTACGGCTGGGCGTGGTTGTTGCGACTGGCCGGGGAACTCCACCTGTGGGAGGCCGACCGCGCCGACGCCTGGCGGGCGACGCTCCGTCCGCTCGAAGACCGGATCGTCGACCTGTTCGAGACGGAGTTTTGTACGCAGGACCGCCCCTACAGGGTCGGCACGCACGCCAACTCCGCATTCGCGCTCGCCTGCGGGCTGGACTACGCTCGCACCGTCGGCGACGACGCGCTCGCGTCGACCGTCGCCGAGACGGCACGTCGGTTCTTCGGGGACGACACGGACTACCCCGTCGAGTACGAACCGCTCCACCTCGATTTCCTCTCGCCCGCGCTGACCGAGGCGGACCTGATGCGGCGCGTCCTCAACCGCGAGGCGTTCGTCGACTGGCTCGACGGCTTCCTCCCCGCACCCGACGAGTTGCACGCCGAGACAGTCCTCTCACCGGTCGAACTCGGCGAGGACCCCGGCGGCGGAGAACTCCACTTCGCCGGGCTGAACCTCTCGCGGGCCTGGTGTCTGGCCGGCCTGGCCGACGTGCTCGCCGACCACCCCGTCGACCACCGCTACGCCGACCCGTTCGAGCGGGATGCCCGGCGCCACGCCGAGGCCGGTCTCTCGCAGGCGTTCCCCGACGACTACGCCGGCAGCCACTGGCTCTCCTCGTTCGCGCTGTACCTGCTGACCAGAAACGAGGGCGGCATCGCTCCGAAGTGACCGGCAGCAGGTGACCGGGAACAGGTGACCAGCGACAGGTGACCGGGAACAGGTGACCAGCGACGACGGAAACGCAGTCGGGTAGTTCGACCGGAAAACCGGGCCCCGGTCGGTTAGACGAATCGGAACGTTTCGAGGTTCTTCGGCGCGAACGTGCGCATGTTGAACTCGTGGTACAGCGCCGAGGAGAGGTCCTGCGTCGAGGACTCGTCGCCGTGGACACAGAGCACCTTCTCGGGGCGGGGGTTCATCGTGCGGACGAAGTTCTCCAGCCCCTGGCGGTCGGCGTGCCCGGAGAAGCCGTCGACCGTCTCGACGTTCATGTCCAGCGAGAGGGAGTCGGCGCGGCCGCGGTCGCCGTTCATCGGCAGGTCCGTCCGGCCGTTCTGGATGCGCCGGCCGAGCGTGCCCTGGGCCTGGTAGCCGACGAAGACCATCGTGCCGTCCTCCTGGCCGCCGACGTGGCGCAGCCAGGACATGATCGGGCCGCCCTCGACCATCCCCGACGTCGAGAGGATGATACACGGGCCGCCGTCGGCGACTTCGCGGCGTTCCTCCTCGCCGCCGTCGATGTGGTTGAACTCGTCGGCGAGGAACGGGTTCTCGTCGTCGTGGAAGATCCGGTCCCTGAGATCGTCGCGCATGTACTCCGGATAGGTGGTGTGGATCGCCGTCGCCTCCCAGATCATCCCGTCGAGGTGAACCGGGACACGGGGGATCTCCCCCTTCCGCATCGCCTCTTCGAGGACGAGCATGATCTCCTGTGAGCGCCCGACGGCGAACGCCGGGACGAGGACCTTCCCGCCGTTTTCGGTCGTGTTGCGGATGACCTCCTTGAGTTTGCGCTCGGAGTCGGCCTGGTCGGTCTGGTAGTCGTTGCGACCGCCGTAGGTCGACTCCAGTACCAGGGTCTCGACCCGCGGGAAGTCGTTGACGGCGCCGTTGAACAGGCGCGTGTCCTCGTAGTGGATGTCCCCGGAGAAGGCGACGTTGTAGAGGCCGTCGCCGATGTGGAAGTGCGCGATGGCCGACCCGAGGATGTGCCCGGAGTTGTGCAGCGTGAGTTTGATGTCCGGCGCGATGTCGGTGACGTCGCCGTATTCGAGGGTGATGCAGTGTTTGATCGCCTCGCGGACCATCTCGGACTCGTAGGGCGGGGCTCGCCCCTCCTTGGCGGCGACGTCGAGATAGTCCAGCGTCAGCAGGCCCATCAGGTCCCGCGTCGGTTCGGTGCAGTAGATGGGGCCGTCGTAGCCGTACTTGAACAGGAGCGGGATAAAGGCCGAGTGGTCGAGGTGGGCGTGGGTGAGGACGACCGCGTCGAGCGAGTTGGCACCCGACCCGAGCGCCTCGGGCACCTGGAGGTAGGGCACCTCGCCCTCGGCACCTGGCTTGTCGCCACAGTCCACGAGGACGCGCGTCTCGGGCGTCGAGATGATGAAGGAGGCGCGACCGACTTCCCGGCAACAGCCGAGCGTCGTGATGCGGACCCACTCGTCGTCGGACATCTCCTCGCGGTGGATCTGTCGGCCGATCCGTTCTAAGATGTCCCGGCGTTCGTCGCGTTCCTGTTTGAGGAAGTTGCGGACGTTCTGCACGGTAGAAGATTCGATCGGCGGCGTGCGGACGACTTCGGGCGTCCAGCCGACTTCCTGGGTGATCTCGCGCAGGGTCGAGCCGTGGCGACCGATGACCATCCCGGGTTTCTGGGCCTGGATGACGACCTCGCCGGTGTCCTCGTGGAAATCGAGGTCCGTGACACCGGCCTCCTCGGGGATGACCCGGCGGATGGCCTCGCGGGCTTCCTTCGGAGGGGAGAGCTCGGAGGGGTCGGGGCGGACGGTGATGCGCTTGCGGAGTTTCGAGGCGAGATTCCGGATGAGGTTCCCGTTGGAGGCGAAGGTCTTGGGGTCGCGCGTGTAGACGACCAGTTCGGGGCCCTCGTAGGTCACGTCGGTGATGGTGATGTCACCGGGCACCTCGCTCACGATCGTTTCTCGTATATCGTCGAGTTGTCGTTCAACCTGGCTCATAGCTACGGGAAGGGAGTCAAGTCGCCGACGCGGCCGGGGGACGCGACGGTGGCGTCGCGCTGGCGGCACGTCTGGCTGGATACCCAAATCATGTGATGGTCGGTTTTCCTACGCGTCGTTCACTCCGCGGGACGGAAGTGTCCGGAAAACCGGCTTACTCCCCTCTAATCGGCGGGAGTTATAAAAGCCTTCCCAAAACTGTAGACCGGGCGGGTCGTCGTGGGCGATATGCACGTCTCACCCGCCGTCGTCGTCGACGAACGCGACTGGGTCCGCGACCGCGAGTCCGTCGTCGCACTCATCAACGACACCCGCGCGGGTCTCGAGGACCACTTCGACACCGAGGTCGACCGCGTGACGGTCGCGCAGTACCGCCACGAAGTCGACGAGGTGTTCGCCGACGGCGACCGCGCCGTCAACGTCGCCGCACTCGTGGGGCTGCTCCGCGACCTGGACGTCGAGGGCGACTATCCGGGGTTCGTGGTCGACGAACTGCTGGGTCGTGAGCTGGCGGCGACGATCGCCGGTGAGCAACCGTTGCGACTTCTCGCGGAGGCGACCTTCCACTACGCGGACGTCCGGACCCACGGCGACCCCGACGAGGTGGCCGGCGCCGACGACCTGGACGCCGCGCTGGCGGCGGGGTTCCAGACGCGACTGCCGGGGTGGACGTGGCAGGAGGGTGCGAGTCCGTTCGGGGTCGATCCGGATGATCCAGAGCGTGGATAGGCCACCTCGAACGTACCACAGGATATTCGTCGAGGGTATTTCACGAGTTCTGAATCGTGATCACCAGTCAGTGGATGTAACATTCTGAGTTGTCGCAGGTTCCGCGACCGCAGTTCTGCTCGCTGTGACCTCTCTCATGCTCGTGAGATGGAAGCCCTCGGCGGGCTCGCGGTCGCTGAGCGGGATATCCGCGCTCGGACAGCCGCACCGCCCCGCACTCGCGCGGATAGTGGCCCGCTCAGGCGATTCCGGCCTTCGGCCCGCGAGTCCGCCTCACGGGTCGTGTCCCCGTTCGGCCAGTGGCGCGTCGCGCCATGCACGCCTCGCCCTTCCAGTCCGCCAGGGAGAGATCTGTGGGGGGCGGCTACCGAACGAGCCACGTTGAGACGGCCTGTGCAACCAAAATATCCCTGGCGGACTGAAAGGGCGAGGGCCACTGGCGGCGACCATCGGGAGCGGAGTCGCCTGAGCGGGCTCTATCCGCGCGGGCGGTGCTGAGAGCGCGGATATCCCGCTCAGCGACCGCCAGCGGCCCGAGGGCTTTCAACGCTCATTGACGAGTGCGGTGCTGTCGAAGAGACGACTTTCTTCCAGGGACCAACGACACGAAAACAGCGTTACACTCACAACAGAGAGTGAACGCATCAATTGTACTACGTCGAACGAACGGTAAAAACGAGAAACACCCACCTCGAAGACGAAACCAGCCGACTCGTCGCGGTGTACAGATTCAGCTCTCGGCGGGCGAGGCGGCCTCGGCGTGTTCGTACTTGTCCTCGAACTCCTGGATGAGCTGTCCCATCTTCGCGTACCAGTCGTTGAGGAGTCGCTGCATGTCGTCGGCGACCGCAGACGGGTCAGTCGGTGAGTAGACGTGGTAGTAGCCGCCCTGGTCGTAGTTGACCTGGTCTTTCTGGATGAATCCCGTCTGGAGCAACCGCTGGACCGACCGATAGGCCGTCGATCGCTCGCGGTCGACCGCGTCGGCGATCTCGTCGACGGTCAGGGGCTCTTCCGCGTCGACGAGCGCCTGGAAACACTCCTTGTCGAGTTCCTTGAGCCCGTGAAAGCACTCGAGGAGGCTCTCACACTGCATGTCACGCTGGAGCTGTTCCGACATCGAATCTGGCATCTGTGTTCTTTCGAACGTACGATCCCCGCGTGCATAACGCTTGTGCATGAAAGCCACAATTGTCTGCTCGCCCGTCGAACTCACCGTCGACGCCGTCGATTCGCCCTACCGACCGATCCCGCCACTGTTCTCCCGTCCCGTGAGTCTCTCGCTCCCGGGTCTCTCTCTCGGTATGTGTCCCCTTCAGTAGTGTCTCTCTCAGTATCGCGGCGACTCGCGCGTGACCGGCTGGTGGTCCGCCGCGAACGCCACGAAGTTGTCGAAGATCCGCTTTGCGTCGGCCGCCTCGGCGACTCGCTGTTCGGTGACTCTGTCGAGGAGCTGTTCGACCCGGGCGTCGGGCAGGTCCTTCCCCTCGATGACCCACTCGGCCGTCTGGCGGTCGTACTCGGGGTGAAACTGCACGCCCCACGCGCTGCCGACGCGGAACGCCTGCAGGCCGACGTCGTTGCGCGCCAGCGTGGCGGCACCTGCCGGAAGTTCGGCGACGCGGTCCGAGTGGGTCTCGAAACTCGTGAACGTCTCCGGGAGTCCCGCCAGTAGCGGATCCTCGCCGACACGCGAGACCTCACGGTAGCCGAGTTCGTACTCGCCCATGTCGACGACGCGGCCGCCGAGCGCCTGCGCGAGGAACTGATGCCCCCAGCAGATGCCCAGGATCGGGACGTCTGCCACGTGGGCTCGCCGGACCCACTCCGTCGCCTCGTGGATCCAGTCGTGGTCGTCGTAGACCGAGGTCTGTGACCCGCTCACCACGACGCCGTCGTAGCGCCAGTCACGCGCCGAAACCGCGGGCGGGAACACTCCCTCGCTCAGCTTGTAGACGTCGACCTCGGCGTCGATCTCCCGCCGGAGGTTCCGTTCGGCCGGCGTGTCACCGATCGACGCGTCGAGTACCGCGATACGGACGGTCATACCCGATAGTTCGACTCACGTCGACTTATACCCTTTCTAATATTGCGCAATTTTTACACAACCGCCGGTTGCGGGTAGTTCGCGTGTCCGTGGAGTGCATCCAGAGTCCAGGGTTCCGGGCGTGGGTTGTCAGCCGACCGGCGTCGCGAAGACGACGCCGTAGGCGAGCAGGAAGGCGACCCCGAACGAGAGGACCCACGCGCCGACGGTGACGAGGATCTTCCGGGCGTCGACGGCGTCGCGTCCGCCGACGGCAGCGCCGCTGCCGATGATCGCGCTGACGACCACCTCGTTGAACGAGACCGGGACCCCCAGCAACACGGCCACCTGGGCGATCAGGAACGAGGGGACGAGCGCGGCGATGGAGCGCCGGGGCCCCAGCGAGGAGTAGTCCTGCGAGAGGGACTTGATCATGCGGGGCGCGCCCGTCCAGGACCCGACGAGGATGCCGAGGCCGCCGGCGACGAGGACGCCGAGCGTGGAGACGACGCCGACGTCGTCGAGCAGCGGCAGGAGGGGGCCGACCGCGAGACCGACCTGGCTCCCGCCGGCCGAGAACGCGACGAGCGACCCGAGCGCGAGCAACACGCGCCGGAGCCCCGCGGCCTCGTCGCCGCGGATCTGGAGAGCGACGAGCGCAGCGACCGTCGTTGCGAGTGCGAGCGAGACGGCGGCCGGTACGGCCAGCCCGTGTGTGCCCAGTGCCCGCTGGACTGCTCCGGCGACCGACCCGGCGGTCCCGTCCGGTCCGAGAAACGAGAAGTTCACGTTCGCGAGTACCGCGCCGACCGCGCCGGCCAGGAGCGGGACGCTCACCTGCTCGGGGACGTCCTCGCGCGGGAGGAGACTGGCGATGCCGTAGGCGATCCCGCCGCCGACGAACGGGGTGAGTGCCCAGACCGCAGCGATCTGTCCGTACTTCTCCCAAGCGGGCGCGCCCCCGAGTGCCAGCCCCACGCCGACGACCGCCCCGGTCACGGTAAACGCCGTGGCGATCGGGTAGCCAGTCCGGATCCCAGCGACCATCAGTCCCGCGCCGATGGCGAGAACGAGGATGACCGCACTCGGCGAGAGGGTGACGCCGTCGACGAGGCCGCGACCCACCGCTTCGGAGACGTTCGCACCCTGCGTGACCGCGCCGGCGAAACCGAGGAGGCCGACGACGAACGCCGCCCGCATCGTCGTGATAGCGTTCGCACCGACCGCGGGGGCGAAAGGCGTCGCACCGCTGGACCCGGCGCCGATGACCCAGGCCATGAACAGGCTGGCGAACCCGGCGGTGACGAACAGTGCTACCAGTGTGAGTTCCATGGGGTGTTATCGGAGAAACGGTCGGTCAGTCGGCGCCGGCGGCCGCGGGCTCGGCGTCGGTCGTGCGACTCCGCCAGACGCCCTGGGCGTAGGCGCCGAGGAACATCCCGGCGATCGCCCAGAGGATCGTGACGTTGCCGATGCCGAAACTGGCGTAGGCCGCGCCGGGACAGATGCCCGAGAGGCCCCAGCCGACGCCGAATATCGCGCCGCCGACCACGACGTTGCGGTCGAACGACTTGAGTCGGCGCTCGAACGCGTCGCCGGTGAGCGGCGCGCGGTGGAGGAGTCGGGGTACCACCGCGTAGGCGATCCCGGTCACCGCGGCCCCGCCGAACATGACGAACACGAGCCCGAAGTCCTCGAACTGAAGGAAATTCAGGACGACCTCGGGGCGAGCCATCTGGCTGTGGGCCAGTCCGACGCCGAAGACGAGTCCGCCGACCAGTATCACCGGGATGAACAGGGGATGCCGTTCCGGTTCGGTCCCGTCACTCATGGCGTCACCCCCAGCGCGGCGACGAGCTGGGCCGTGCCGATCGCCACCAGCAGGAACGTGGCGACGCCGACGAGCGACGTTCGGGACGCCGACCCGACGCCACAGACGCCGTGGCCCGAGGTACAGCCCTTGCCGACGCGGGTGCCGACACCGACGAGGACGCCGCCCACGAGCAACCGCCAGGGTTTGACGGCGGTGGTGTACGCGCCCCAGCCACCGTCCTGGAAGACGAGGGCGTAGGCGGCGGCACCGGCGACGATGCCGAACGTGAACACGAGCCGCCAGTCCCGCGAGGCGACGTACTGCTGGAAGCGTGACTGGCCCGAGACGTACGACAGCGTCGATTCGAGGAACGTCGAGGCGCCCGCGCTGATGCCGGTCGCGACGTAGATGACGACCACGCCGAGTCCGACGAGTACCCCACCGACGGCGTAGCGACTGATCCCGTGCGGGAAGAGTTCGAGCCCGGTCTGTAGCGCGGCGAGGTCACTCATGGCCGTCAGTCACCGGCGAGCGATTCCTGGCTCGCGGCGCAGTTGTTCGGCCCGAGCTCGAGCGTGAACGCCTCCTCGTCGTCGACCGCGTTCTGGCCGAGGTTGGTGGCGATGATCTCCTCGTAGTTGGCCGGCCGGGGCGGCATGTCCCCGAGGACGGTCTCGACGAACGACTCCTCGTCCATCGAGAGCGCGTCCATACGTTCGACGAGTTCACCCACTGTCGCGGTGTAGGTCCCGTCGGCGGCCGCCTGATCCTCGGCGGCGTCGCTGGCGTGTGCGCCCCCGACGATCGTGTCGTCGGGCAGTGTGAGCACCCGCTCCTGTAGAGATTCGTGGAGTGTCCGCGCCGCGTCGGGCGCGCCGTCGTCGCCCTCTTCCAGGTCGGGTCGGGCGACGCTCTCGACGAAGAGGCCGTCGCCGGTGGCGAGGAAGCTGTCGTCGACCAGGTAGGAGGTCATCCCGGTCGTGTGTCCGGGCGTGTAGACCGTCTCGATCGTCGCGTCGTCCACGGTGAACGTATCGCCGTCGGCTGCGAGAGTTACGTCGTCGGCGTAGGTGACGCCTCGGTCGACGGCCGCCTCGGGGATGACGCCCTCGACGCCCCGCTCGGCGAGGTCGCGAACGCCACTGATGTGGTCCGCGTGGACGTGCGTGTCGATGGCGTATTCGAGGTCGGCACCGAATTCCGCGGCGTCGTCGAGATAGCGGTCGGTGAACGCCCGCAGCGGGTCGATCACGGCCGCCTCGTCACCGTCGACGACGAGGTATCCCAGACAGCCCGAGGAGGGGCGCTGGTACTGATAGAGGGTGCCGGCGCCGTCGTAGCCGGTGACCTCGACGGCGTCGTAGATCCGCGCCCACCTGTTCATGCCGTCTTCGAGGTGGTTCACGTCGTAGCCCCGCTCGGCGAGCGTCCCCGCGACGTACTCGCTGGCACCGCCTTTCGCACACAGGACGGTGACCTCGCGGTCGTCGGGGATGGATTCGAGGACGTCGTCTGCTATCTCCTCGTCGAGGAACTCGAAGTAGGGGACGTTGATCGACTCGACGTTCTCGCCGTCGACGTGCCACTCCTCGTACTCGGAACTCATACGCGCGTCGAGGAGCGTGACGTCCTCGCCGGCGTCGATACGGTCTCGAAGCGTCTCCGGTTCGACTGTCTCCACCTCCGCGTCGGGAGTCGGGAAGTCTTCTGGATTCATTTCGCGCAGTTTCCCGTACCGGGTATGTCCATAAAAACGTTTGGATAGTCTTTCGAGATTGTTGCAATACTAATGGCTGTGTGACTGATTCTATCGACGGACCCGATCCATAAAGTAGTCGAATATGGTCGGTTGAAAGTCATCCGGAGGGTTTATTGCCACCGACAATATATTGTGGATTAGCTCCAATACAGCACACGGAGTGAACGATACACATGAGCGAAGAACTCGACGTTACGGAGACACTGGACGTGAAAGGCGCATCGTGCCCGATGCCGGTCGTCAAGACGAAGTCGGCGATCGACGAGCTGGACGGGGGCGCGATCCTCGAAGTGCTCGCGACGGACCCCGGCAGCGTGAGCGACATCGACGGCTGGGCCGAGGGGACGGCGGGCGTCGAACTCGTCGACCAGCGCGAGGACGGCGAGGTCTACCGTCACTACGTCCGCAAGACGAACTGAGGTCCACATGAGTACTGACACACCACCGTCGGGCGGCGACGAAGAGGTCACAGAGGCGGCCGGTGAGGGCGACCTGCCCGAAGACCGCGAGGAGCTGGTCGCGCGGCTCGCCGAACTCGAGGAGACCGTCGCGGACCTCGAAGCCGAGACTGTCGACGACGGCAAGAAGATGACCATCATCGCGACGAAGGGCACCTTCGACATGGCCTACCCGCCGCTGATCCTCGCCAGCACGGCCGCGGCCTTCGGCTGGGACGTCGTGGTCTTCCACACGTTCTGGGGGCTCGACATCCTCCACGAGGAGAAATCGCGCGAGCTGAAGCTCTCGGCGGTCGGCAACCCCAGCATGCCCGTGCCCAACGCCGTCGCCGCGCTCCCCGGCATGGACCGGATGGCGACCCGGATGATGGAACGGCGCATCGACGAGAACAACACCGCGACCGTCGAGGAGCTCATCGAGACGGCCATCGACCAGGACGTCGAGCTCCAGGCGTGTCAGATGACGGTCGACCTGATGGACTACGACGAGGACGACTTCTACGAGGGCGTCACCGTCGGCGTGGGCGCGGCCACCGCGCTCCAGCACATGGCCGAGTCCGACGTCCAGCTCCTCGTCTGAATCCCCAACCGCACACCGCAGACGCCACCTTTTGGGAACCGCTGTCTCCCGGAGCGACGGCGATCGGTCTCTCGGAGGCGGACGGCGACGGCGATCAGTCTCTCGGAGGCGGACGGCGGCGCGACCGGCCTACCACTCCTCGTCGAGGGCGTCGAGAAGCCGGTCCACTTCCTCGGCGGTGTTGACGGCGTGGACGGACGCACGGACGGCGTTCGGGAACGGGAGCGCGCGGACGACGATACCGTCCTCGGCGAGTCGGGCTTCCGTCCGCTCCGGGTCGGCCACGTCGATCGTCACGAGTCCGGACTCGGGGGACGCGGGGCTCAGGAGTCGGTCAGCCGGGACCCCCTCGGCGAGTCGGTCGGTGAGCCGGTCGATCCGGTCTGCGACCGTCGCCACGCCGACCTCCGAAATCGCGTCGATGGCTTCGGACAGCGCGACGTGGGGTGCGGGACTGGCCGACCCCACCTCGAAACGGCGCGCGCCGGGCGCGAACTCGAAGGGGTCCGCGGTCGGCGTCTCGACGCTCCGGTAGCCGACCGTCCGGGGCGCCAGGCCAGTTGCCGCGTCGGCGTCCACGTAGAGGAAGCCACCGCCCCAGAGCCCGAGCAGCCACTTGTGGCCCGCGGCGGCGACTGCATCGGCGCCCCACGCCGAGACGTCCATCGGCGCCTGGCCCGGCACCTGCACGGCGTCGACGAGCGTGAACGCACCAGCTTCTCTCGCGATGTCGACGAGGTCGCTCACAGGGAGGACGGTGCCGTGGGTCCACGTGAGCGCGCTGAAACAGACGAGGTCGGCGTCCGTGACGGCTTCCGCGAACTCGCCCTCGTCGACCCGCCCGTCTTCCGTTTCGACGACGCGGACGGTCACGCCCTCCCGTTCGAGACGCTGCCACGGCAGCCTGCCCGCCGGGTGTTCGAGGTCGGTCCTGACGACCACGTCCCCCGGTGACCAGTCGATGGCCCCCGCGACCGCGTTGATCCCGGCGGTCGTACTCTCCGTCAGGGCGATCTCGTCGGGGTCGGCGTTCACGAACGACGCGACTGTCCCCCGTGTCTCGTCGAACGCCCCGAACGCGGCCTCGTAGGGGTCACCCGTCGCCGGGACGTCGAACTCGTGGCGCTCCAGGAACTCGCTGGCAGCGGACACGACGTACCGCGGGCTCGGCCCGTGTGCGCCGTAGTTCATGTACACCGTCTTCCCGAGGGCAGGCACGTCCGCGCGGAGTTCCCGGGGCGTCATCGACTGTCGACCGTCCCCGGACTGGCCACTCGCGTCTCTCATGGCGGATGCTACGGCTGCACTGGTTAATAGTATTGTGTTTGATTTGCAATATAGATGGTGCCTACGACGGATTCCACGGATCCAGTCCGGCGGGATCACTTCGGTCCCGTCACGTAATCCGGGATCCGACGCCAGGTCCGGTTCCGTGCCCGACTAATACTGCCGCTCGTTCGGGAGGTCGGATGCCCGAAGGTGGGTGACTCCGACCGGGCGTCCGGGACCGAGAAACGACGACAGAGTGTCCGGGACCCCCGCGTCGGGGCCGACGTGGTCACCGTCCGGTCGTGGCAGCTGCTAGTTATAGAATTTCACAATACACACAAAACTCTTTTTACCAAGCAGCCGGTAGAGAGGGGTGATGAGCGAACGAGAGGAGATCCGCGATCGGAAAGCCGAACAGCTGAGAGATCAACTCGAAGGGTCGGACGGCGAGAGTGCGGCCGAGGCAGGGGCCGAGACGCCCGACGAACCGGTCCACGTCACCGGCCCGGACCATATGGAGGAACTCGTCGGCGAACACGACGTCGTCCTCGCTGACTTCTACGCCGACTGGTGTGGCCCCTGCAAGATGATCGAACCGGTCGTCGAGGAGATCGCGGCCGAGACCGACGCGGTCGTCGCGAAGGTCGACGTCGACGCCCAGCAGGGCCTCGCCCGACAGTATCAGGTCCAGGGCGTCCCCACGCTGTACCTGTTCGCCGACGGCGAGGCGGTCGAACAGCTCGTCGGACTCAAACAGAAGCCCGAACTGGTCTCACTGATCGAGCAGTACGCCTGAGACCATGGCAGAAGAACCGAACGGACCGGCGTCGGCCACGCGGTTCGAACTGCGAGTCCTCACAGCGGTGACCGACGAGCCGCTCCCGCCGGCGGGGCTGGCTCTCGAACTGGACGCCGACTTCCAGCGCGTCCTCGACACCGTCGCGGCGCTGCAGGACCGCGGACTGCTCGCCCGGCAGGGGTTCAGTACCTGTCGCCCCACCGAGCGCGGCCGTGACGCCGTAGCGAGCGGCGTGGCCTGACCCGGCACGGGACCGACGGACTTCTCCGGACGGCCATCAACGCGCTGCTGATTCCCAGTTTCGAGGAACGTACTACAACGTTCTTGCGCGAGCGTGACCAAACCCTACACATGAGGGATACCACCACGGACCTCGACCGGCGCCGGGTCCTCGCGCTGCTCGGCGCGGGCGTCGCGACCGGACTGGCGGGCTGTGGCGGCGAGGACACGACCCCGACCGCAACCCCCGGGGGCGTCCCGCCGGCCTACGAGACTGCGAGGTCCGTCGGCGGTGTAGAGCGCGACCCGGGTGCCCTCTCGTCGAAGGAGGCCGTCAGCTACCAGACTGAACCAAACGACGGCGATCAGTGTTCGAGCTGTCGGTACTACATCGAGGACATGAACGGTGACGGCGCCGGTGCCTGTGCGATCGTAGAGGGGACGATCGCACCGGAAGCGTGGTGTGTGAGTTTCGCCGCCCTCCAGACGACGGGAGCGGCGACACCGACCGACACGGAGACGGCGACTCCGTCTGGCACGGGGACAGCGACCCCGACCACCTCGCTCGAGGAGTCAGTCGCCGTTCCGGTCGAGTCGCGGTGCCCGGTGTGTGACATGAAACCGGCCGAGTACCCCGACTGGAACGCCCAGGCGGTCCACGACGACGGGACCAGAGCGTTCTTCGACACGGCCGGCTGTCTGGTCACCTACTACGCGGTACCCGACCGGTTCGCCGAGACCGAGGCTCCGATAAGCGGTGCCTGGGTAACGGACTTCGAGACGCGCGAACTCGTCGACGGGACGACAGCCCACTACGCCCTGGAGACGGACTCCGACAGGGTCGACGACCCGATGCGGCTCAACCCGGCGCCGTTCGCCGACCGCGCGGACGCCGTCGCCTACGTGGAAGCCGTCGACTATCTCACGACCGACGACGTCGTCGAACTGGACGCGTTCGACCGCGAGCTCGCAGGCCGGTACCGGTCGCGGTTCCTGGAGCAGACCCGGGACTCCTCGCTGTCCGGAGAACCGTCACGGTGACGCGCGTTACTGCTGGGGTGCGGGCGTGGCGTCGATCTCCTCGCCGTACCGGGTTCGAAACTCCCCGATCAGCTGGCCGATCTGCGCGTACCAGTCGTTGAGCAGTCGTTGCATGTCGTCGGCCACCTCGTCCGGGTCGGCCGGCTGGTAGACGTGGTAGTACCCGCCCTGGTCGTAGTTGACCTGCTCCTGTCTGACGAGCCCGGTGTCGAGCAGTCGCTTGATCGACCGATACGCCGTCGAGCGTTCCCGGTCGACGCGTTCGGCGACCTCGTCGACTGTCAGCGGCTCGTCGCTGTGTGCGAGGGTTCTGAAACACTCCTCGTCGAGGGGTTTCAGACCGTGGAGACACGACAGCAGCCCCTCACACTGCATGTCCTGTCTGAGCATCTCCGCCATCGAGAGTGACATGACCGACACTACTCGTCCGACGCGCTTAAGAATTTTGTATATTGCACAATATCACCACTTCTGCAAACGTGCTGAAACCGTAGTCGGGTCCCGCGCTCCGCGCGTCGTGCCCGTAGAACCCACTCCCCGGGGTCACTCGCCGAACCCACTCACCGATCGGGTGGTCGGACGACGGACCGACGGAGTGACCGGGCGCCGAGCGAAGGAACGACGGAGAGGGATGCCGGTCGACCCCGTCGTAGCCATCCATAACTTATCCATCGGTATCGGTTCGTTATGCCGATATAGTATTGTGCATCGAACCCAAAACCGTTATTTACCTCAGTACAGTAGGGACGTCCGTGCAGAAGTTCACACCTAATACAAGACCGCTGGCACAGGTGACCAGGTATGTTCGGGATTGAGACGCTCGGTCCGAACGCGCAGGCGGCCGCGCTGGTGGGGATCGTCCTCGTCGAGGCGGTCGTGTTGTACGTCGTGTACGGCTGGCTGGAGTCGACGTTCGGCCCGTCGATCACTCGCGTCCTCCAGGGCCGATGTGCCGTCATGGACGCCCTCTTCGGACGCTGTTCGGTCTCGGAGAACGGGGGGGCGAAACAATGATGGAACTGTTCGGGGTGAGCGCGACGCTGATCGCGACGTTCGTCGGCTTCGGGTTGCTCATCGGGATCCTCTTCGGGTTTTTCGGGATGGGCGGCTCGTTCCTCGTGACGCCCGCACTGCTGGTGATGGGCTACGAGTCGACGACCGCGGTCGCGTCCGGGCTCGCGTTCGTCTTCGGGACGAGCGTCATCGCGACGCTGAAACACCGCGACCTGGGACAGGTCGACTACAAACTCGGCGTGTTGATGATCGCCGGGACGACGGCGGGTATCGAGGTCGGCAAGGTCGGACTGGAGGCACTCCAGCACATGGGGCTGGCCGACACCGTCGTCAGCGTCGCCTACGTCTTCCTGCTCGGCGGGATCGGCCTGTTCGTCACGCGCGAGGCGCTCAAACGTGGCGGCGGGGGCGGCCTCGAACACGACGTCGACGAGGACGCGGACGTCGAGGACGCCGACATCCCCGAGATCGCACAGAAGATCCAGTCCTACCGGGTGCCGCCGATGATGAAACTGCGCGGCGGCTTCCGGGTCTCGCTGTGGATGATCCTGCTGGTCGCGTTCGCGACTGGTCTGCTGTCCGGGTTCCTCGGCGTCGGCGGCGGGTTCATCCGCATGCCCGCGCTGTTCTACCTGATCGGCGTGCCCGTCCCCGTCGCGGTCGGGACCGACCTGTTCGAGATCGTCTTCTCGGGCGGGATCGGGAGCTTCCTCTACGCCCAGTCCGGTGCCGTGGACCTGAGCATCGTCGTCCCGCTGCTGTCGGGGAGCGCCCTGGGTGCCCGCCTCGGTGCGGCCGCGACGAGCCTGGTCGACGAAGGTGACATCAAGGTCTACTTCGGCGTCATGCTCCTGCTGGGGGCCATCGCCGTCGCCGTTCGCAAGCTCGGGGGCGTCTTCGAGATCCCCGTCCTCGACACGGTGAGCCTGGCGATCATCCTCGGCGCCGCGCTGCTGGTCAGCGGGGCCGTCACCTACAGCGCGATCCGCGAACTCCGCGAGGAAACCGACGGACGGTCCGTCGCTGCCGACGTCTGACCGAGCGCTCCTTTTTTGCCGGTCGAGGTGCCGACGTCACTCGACTCCCGGCTACTATCGGCAGAACCGCCACGCTCCGGAGCGAGTCGATCCGCTGTCGCGTCGACGCGTCGAAAAAAGCCGCTACCGGCGATGCTGCGGGGCCACTCAGCGCGTTCCCGACGGCGGGACCAGCAACACGTTCGAGTTGGCCTGCGCCGTCACGTCCTCGGAGACGCTCCCGAGCAGGAGTCGGCGCATCCGGCTCTGTCCACGCGACCCCAAGAGGATAGTCGTCGGGTCGAACTCGGCTTCGGCTGCGAGAATCTCCTCGGCAGCCTCGCCCTCGCGGACCACCGTGCGGGTGTCGATTCCCATCCCTTCCAGTTCGTCGGCCAGTTCGGCCAGTCTGTCCTCGGCGTCGTCGACGCGGTCCGTCTCGCTCCCGGACCGTCTCCCCGGCGGTGCGACGTGTAACAGCGTCGCTTCCCGGGTCGGAGTCCGGAGGTTGCGGAACTGCTGGAAGGCTCGCTCGGCGTTCTCGGAGAAGTCAGTCGCGTAGAGCACACGCTGGAAGAGGTGTTCGCTGGCGACCTCGTGGACGTCGTCGGCCTCCTCCTCTCCCTCGCGCTCGACGATGCGCTGGACGAGCAACGGTCGCACCGCGGTCCGGGCGACGTTCCGGGCGGTCCCGCCGATCAGCCGGCGCTCCAGCGGGCTCTGTCCCCTGGACCCGACGATTATCAGGTCGGCGTCGACGCGCTCCGCCAGTCCGTTGATCCGCCGGTGGGGCGTCCCGCGCATCGCGTGGGCCTCGACTCTGAACCCCTCCGCTTCGAGGAGGTCCCGCTGACGGTCGAGCGCCCGGCGCGTCCGTCCGCCCACGTCGCTCCCCGGCATCCCGGTCGTGACGTTCGGACTCGTGACCGTGACCAGGTGGATCTCGTCGATACCGTACCGCTGGAGACACTCCAGGCACGTCCGGGACCCGATCGCCGTCTCGATCGCCTCTGACAGGTCTGTCGCGTACACTGCGCGCATGTGTGCCCCTACGTGAGGCAGGGGCTTTACTATTGTGGAAAATACACAATATCAAACGTGGCGGCGAGCAGCCACATCAGCTGTGTGCAGAAATCGAATCGCTTTACACGACTGGACGTGTACCGGGAATATGGTCCCGCTTCAGGCGTTCGGTTCGTACGGACTCGGTAGTCTGGTCATCGCGCTCGTGGTGCCAGTTCTGGTCGTCGCGTTCGGTACGTACGTCGGCGTTCTCGTCGCGCTCCAGTCGTTTTTCGAGGCCTCGTCGTGGCGCGAGGCCACCGCTGTCGACGAGGACTGACGACGGCAACTGACGGCGCGATCCAGCCAGTTCGGAGCCAGTGATATCTCGATGCTCCAGTTCCGGAGTAGTCCTCTTGTGGCAGTTCCCCGTCCCGATCCCTCGACAGTCGCCTTTCGACTATTTTCTAATGTTGGGAATAGAGTGCACTATTAAGAGTCCACGTATCGAACCTCGAAACGAGTGCCAATGTCCACAGAGACCGCCGACACGACCGTCGACGCGCGAGGATCGACCTGTCCGGGACCGCTGATGGACCTGATAGCCGAGATCCGGCAGGTCGAGGCGGGTACAGTCGTCGCCCTGCTGAGCGACAACGAGAAGACCACCGACGAGGTGACCGAGTGGGCCGGGGAGACCGGCAACGAGGTCACGGAGGTCGGTGACGAGGGCGAGTACTACCGCATCGAGGTGCGAAAAGGATGACCCGGCACGTCGCGATCGTCGGTGGCGGCACCGGCGGGACTGTCCTGGCGAACGACCTCGCGGAGCGACTCGGTCCGGCGATCGACGCCGGGGACGTTCGCGTGACGCTGTTCGACGCGGGCGAGGACCACGTCTACAAGCCGGTGTGGCTCTACGTGGCGTTCGGGCAGCGCGAGCCCGCCGACGGCCGGCGCCCGCTCCGCGAACTCGTCGACGACCGGGTCGATATCCGCCAGGAGTACGTGGTCGGCGTCGACACCGACGCGAAGGAACTCGAACTCGTCGACGACCCGCGTCCGGTGAGCTACGACAGACTCGTGCTCGCGACCGGGTCGACGCTCGCGCCGGAGCGAGTGCCGGGACTCGAAGCCGGAGCCCACGACTTCTACAGCGAGGACGGCGCCCAACGGCTGCGCGAGGAACTCCTCGAACTGACGGAGGGCCACGTCGTCCTCAGCGTCGTCGGCTCCCCGCACATGTGCCCGGCCGCACCCCTCGAGTTCTCGTTCATGCTCGACGACTGGTTGCGCGAGCGCGGCCTGCGCGAGGACGTCGACATCACCTACACTTACCCGATCATGCGGGTCCACGGCAACGAGCACATCGCCGAGTGGGCCCGCCCGATCTTCGACGAGCGCGACATCGCCGTCGAGACGATGTTCAACGCCGAGGAAGTCGACCCCGAGGTCGGCACGCTCACGTCGATGGAGGGGACTGAACTCGACTACGACCTGCTCGTCGCGATCCCGCCCCACACGGGCAACGAGCTCGTGACCGAGGCGGGCCTGGGCGAGGACTGGGTCGACGTCGACAGACACACCCTCGAAGCGACGGCGGCCGAGGACGTCTACGCGCTGGGCGACGCGGCCGCGGTCGGCGTCCCGAAAGCCGGCAGCGCGGCCCACTACCAGGCGAACGTCGTCGCACAGCGGCTCGCGAGCGAACTCCGGGGTCGACCCGCGACGGCGACCTACGACGGCAAGACGCTCTGTTTCATCGAGACCGGAATGGACAGCGCGACCTACGTCGCCTTCGACTACGACGACCCGCCCGAGCCGGGGACGCCCAGCAGGGCGCTCCACTGGTCGAAACTCGCCTACAACGAGTCCTACTGGCTCACCGCCAGGGGGCTCCTGTGAGGTGGTCGCGATGAGCGAATCCCCCAGTGTGGCGGCGGAGACACCGGCCGAACTGGCGACTGCCATCGAGGAGAACCCAGAGGCGGTCGCGACGTTCGTCGAGCGACTCGACGCCGTCAACGAACTGCTGGAGGTGCTCGAGCTCGGCACCGACGCACTCGACGACGACATGGCCGTCTCGCTCGCCGGGACCGCCGCGACGCTCGGCGAATCCGCCGACGGCCTCGCCACCGAGGAGACGGTCACACTCGCCGAGAGTGTCGGTGAGAACGGCGAGTCGCTGGGCCAGGCACTCGAGACCCTCGCCGCGCTCCAGGAGCAGGGTACCCTCGACGACCTCGTCGAACTCGCGGAGGTCGTGTCTCTCCTGACCGACGCACTGGACGACGATATGGCCGTCTCCCTGGCCGGGACCGGCGCCTCGCTGGGCGAACTCGCGGATTCGGCCGCCGAGGAAGACACCCGCGACGGACTGTCGACCGTCCTCGGTGCCGTCGGCGACGCACAGTCCGGGGACGTGTCACGCGTCGGTACGCTGGGACTCCTCCGGGCCACGCGCGACGAGGAGGTCCAGGCCGGCCTGGGCTACCTTGTCCTGCTCGCCCGCGCACTCGGCCGCCGGACCGACGCGACCCACTGAGGCCCGAACTCCACACGCTTCGACGGCTCTATCGGGACGTTTCGACGTCTCTCCCCGGCGTTCTCTTCGTTAGTGTATTTTGGACCCAATACTGTGCACAACAGTTTTGTCGCTGGCCTTCGAAGGTCCAGTATGGAACGCAACGTCGGTGGCATGGACCGGACAGTTCGTCTCGTGCTCGGCCCGCTGCTGGCGGTCGCGGGACTCGCGATCGTGTTCGACGTCGTTTCGACGACCGTCTACCTGGGTGGTGCACTCGTCGTCGTCGGTGCGATACTGCTCGTGACCGGTGCCGTCCAGCAGTGTCCGATCAACAGTCTGCTCGGCGTGAACACCTGTCCCCGGAGCTGAAGGTCGTCGTAGTACGGGAGCCGAGGAGAAAGGGGCCGTCGAACGCGAGCGAGAGGCCTCCGCGACGGCGAACTCCTCGTCGGGACACGCCGTCGTCCCGGTGAACGGTGCGTGTCAGAGAGACAGTCACAGGGTGGGGGAACGGTTCGACGACAGAACGGGTAGTCGGATCTATTCGCTGGCGAGCAGGTCGTCTGCGACGAGGTCGAGCAACTGGTCGGCGAGGTCGGGGTCGACGCTCGCGATCTCTTCGCCGTCGTGGAGGCGGTCGTTGTGTCGTTCGACCGTCGCCGCGAGGTCGTCCAGTCCCACCCGCGTCTCCGTCTCACACTCCGGGCAGACGACCGGTACGTCCACACTGTCCTCGGATTCTGCCATGACATCTGTCACTCCTACGCCCACCGGGAAAACTGAGACGGTTCACCGCCGAGACGATTGAAACCGTTCGCCGTCGAGGACACCGAGTCGATTCGCCGTCGAGGACACCGAGTCGATTCGCCGTCGAGGACACCGAGTCGATTCGCCGTCGAGGACACCGAGTCG
>Ga0207715_100075_pt1 | contig 95685 bp, 92 predicted proteins | sample A23M3SouthBayCA_FD_187732 | JGI IMG/M metagenome (GOLD analysis project Ga0207715, IMG submission 187732) | Aerobic enrichment media from Eden Landing Ponds, California, USA - A23 M3 (SPAdes) | ecosystem: Environmental > Aquatic > Marine > Unclassified | place: USA: Emeryville, California... | reverse complement strand
AGGAACAGGAACAGGAACAGGAACAGGAACAGGAACAGGAACAGGAACAGGAACAGGAACAGGAACAGGAACAGGAACAGGAACAGGAACAGGAACAGGAACAGGAACAGGAACAGGAACAGGAACGGAAACGGGACCGGTGGCGGATCAGGGTGCGCGAGCACCTTCGGCGTCGAGGAGTTCCTTGTAGCGGTTGCGGATGGTCACCTCGGAGACGTCGGCCACCTCGCTGACCTCGCTCTGGGTCACCTTCTCGTTGGTGAGCAGGGCGGCGGCGTAGACGGCGGCCGCGGCGATCCCGACCGGGCTCTTCCCGCTCAGGACGCCCGCCTCGCGGGCGGCGTCGATCAGTTCTCGTGCGCGGCGCTCGACGTCGTCCGGCAGGTCCAGGTCCGAGACGTAGCGGGGGACGTAGTTCTCGGGGTCGGCGGGCTGGACCTCCAGCTTGAGTTCGCGCACCACGTAGCGGTAGGTGCGGGTCAGTTCCATCCTTTCGACGCGGGAGACGGCGGCGATCTCGTCGAGGCTGCGAGGAGTGCCAGCCTGGCGAGCGGCGGCGTACAGCGCCGCGGTGGCGACGCCCTCGATAGACCGGCCCGGCAGGAGGTCGTCCTCCAGCGCGCGGCGGTAGATGACGCTCGCGGTCTCCCGGACGTTCTTCGGGAGGCCCAGCGCCGAGGCCATCCGGTCGATCTCGCCCAGCGCCTGTTTCAGGTTGCGCTCCTTGGAGTTGCGCGTGCGGAAGCGCTCGTTCCACGTCCGGAGGCGCTGCATCCGCTGGCGCTGGCTCGACGAGAGCGCGTTGCCGTAGGCGTCCTTGTCCTGCCAGCCGATGTTCGTCGACAGCCCCTTGTCGTGCATCATGTTCGTGGTCGGGGCGCCCACGCGGGACTTGCGGTCGCGCTCGGCCGAGTCGAAGGCCCGCCACTCGGGCCCGCGGTCGATCTCGTCGGTCTCGACGACGAGCCCGCAGTCGCTACAGACGGTCTCACCGCGGGCACCGTCGGTGACGAGGTCGCCACCGCACTCCGGGCAAACCCGCTCCGATTCGGTCTCTGCCTCCACCTCGTGTTCGTCCGTTCGGTCCGTCGACTCGGGTCGCTCGCCGAGTCGCTCGTCGGTCGCTGTGTGTATCGTCGTATCGCTCATTGGGGTGCTCCTGGCGGCTTGCCGAGGGCAATAGCCTTAACAATCCGGCGCCGCTCTCTGTGAGTACAAGTTAGTCCGACAAGTATTTAAAGGTTTCGCCGACGTTCTCGAAGTCAAGACGGGGTTACAGCGGCGAGAAAACGGCACCAGGGGGAGATAGATGGCGTAAAAGCCCGAAACGATCGACTGTCAGGTACGGTCGATACGGAGCAAGACGACCGCGAAGACCCACATGAACAGCGTCCCGACAGGGATCGTGATCTGGTGGGGGAAGAACATGACGACGGCGACGCTGAACACGACCGCGAGGACGGCGAAGACACCCCCGAACAGACGGACGAGGTCGACCGGGACGAGTTCGGTGAGGTCGTCTTCACGCGCGTAGTAGAGAATGCTCAACAGGAGCAGCGCCGCGAAGAGGACGGCGCCGGCCAGCCAGATCTGACCCTCGAGAACCTGGTTGTCGGGGACGAACTCCGGGATTTCGGGGACGAACTGGACGATGTCGCCGAACGTCTGTTCGCCGAAGGAGATCCCGAACAGGTAGTGAAACTGGAAGAACAGGAACCGGATGTTGATCACGGTGACGCTCTGGCCGCCGATGGGCTCGTTGAAATACGAGACCGACCACGGCAGGAGGGCGGTCAGCCACACGGAGAGGACGGCCAGTTCGCCGGCGTACTCGGAGCGGACCCACGCCATCACAACGACCGGCGACGGGCGCAGTATAAAAACTACCGGCTCGGTCGGCACGAGGGGGACGGGAAAGACAGAGCAGCGGGGCGACCAGGCGGGTGCCACGGCGACCGGTGAGCGGGGCCAGAGACCCCTGGCAAATCACCCGGCCTGGCGTTACGTTCATGCCTGACCGTGCCATAGGGGCGAGTAGCGAATGAGGCGCGATTACGTCACTCTGGATGTCCGCTACGACGACCCGGACGGGGACCAGCTACCGACGGCGGTGCTCACAGTCGACCAGTCGGCCGACCTGCTCGGCGAGCGCCTCCTCACGGCGGCGGGTGACCGACTCGATTCCGACCGCGTCGACGTCGCCTACCGCCTCCAGACGCCGGTCGACGAGGACGGGACTAGTGGGGTGTTCAGCCTCAGCAACCGCGTCACAGGGGAGTTCGTCCTCGAAGTCAACACCGCGGCGGGACCGGTCCTCGACCTCGTCGAGAGCGCCCGTGACGGTTCGGACGGCCGCGGGGCCTGCTATCGCGTCGTCGTCCGACAGGGCGAGGAGGAAGTCGCCGCCTACGAGAAGGAGACGCTGCTCGTCTACGACGACGAGGGCAACCTGCTGCGCCAGCACAGTCTCATCCCCAGCGGCGTCGAGCTGTAGCGCCGCTCTGTCCGGCCGCTTCGACCAGTTCTAGAGCTCCGCCGCGAGTCTCGGCAGAAAGTCAGTCACGTCTGCGCGCAGGTCGTACTCGGCCGTCTCCGAGGCGGGCGTCTCCTCCAGATTCGCGACGACCAGCGTCGCGCCCGCCTCGGCGGCGATCTCGGGCAGCAGCGACGCCGGGCGGACCGTCAGTGAGGAGCCCACCGCGAGGAAGACGTCACACCGTCGCGTCGCTCGCTGGGCGCGCTCTAGCGGCCCGTCGGGGAGTGGTTCGCCGAAGAGGACGACGTCTGGTTTGTAGACGCCGCCACACGCACAGGTCGGTGGCCGTTCGCCGTCACGGACGCGCTCGAAGACCGGATCGACGGGGTCGCGTCGTCCGCAGTCGTCACAGACGACCCGGTCACCGCGGCCGTGGAGGCGAACCACCGAGTCCGAGCCCGCGGCGTCGTGGAGGCCGTCGACGTTCTGGGTCACGAGCGTGTCGAGGTGACCCGCCCGCTCCATGCGCGCGAACGCCTCGTGGGTGGCGCCGGGTTCGACGCCCTCGCCGTACATCGTCTCGTGCAGGTCGAGCCGGTCGCTCCAGAAGCCCGCCGGGTCGGCGTCGAACCGTCGCCGGTGAAAGTCCGCAGGGTCGTTGCGGTCCCAGACGTTCTCGGTGGCGACGTCCTCCGGAGACGCCCCCCGGAACGCCGGGACGCCCGAGGCGACGCTGACGCCGGCACCCGTCAGTGCGACCACGCTGTCTGCCCCCCGGATCGCTTCGGCGACTGTCTCGACGGTCTCGTCGGTCACCGCGTCGACGTTCATGGCCCCGATCCGGGCCGCAGCAGGCAAAAGACTCGCGCCGCTTGCGCGTCAGTGGTGTCACGAGTGTCCGTCCGCGACACACCTGTTGCTACGCGGTTTTGCGTCGAAGAGAGAGTGGTGGGTGGGTGGGGATGGGGTACAGACACCGCGTCTGTGCTGCACCTGACAGTGGGCGATTTTAACACAAATACCTTGTGGTGAAATTATCAGGATTGATTTTCATGCACGGGTGTATCCGGGGGCCGGGGCAGTTCGGGCCAGCCTACTCCGGTCGGATGGATCGGCGCGTTCGCTTCCGGTTGACGCGTGTCCCCGGGAAACCGGCGTCGCCTCACTGTTCGGGTGGTGAGGTCCCAGGTATTTCGATAGTTCTAACCGGGGGACGCCGAAACTACCGGGTACGTCAAAAATGAGACTCCACGAGTACCAGGCGAAGGAGGTGTTCTCGGAGGCCGGGATCCCGACGCCGGCCGCCGAGCTGGCCGAATCCGTCGACGGGGCGGTCGAGGCCGCCGAGTCGATCGGCTACCCGGTCGCTATCAAGGCACAGGTCCACGTCGGCGGGCGCGGCAAGGCTGGCGGGATAATCCTCGCCGACGACGCCGACGAGGCCCGCGAGGCCGCAGAAGACATCCTCGGGATGGACCTGAAGGGCTTCACCGTCGAACGCGTCCTCGTCGAGGAAGCCGTCGACTTCGTGAACGAACTCTACGTCGGGGTCACGATGGACCGCGGCGAGGGCAAGCCCGTCGCGATGGTGTCGACCCGCGGCGGCGTCAACATCGAGGAAGTCGCCGAGGAAGACCCCGACGCCATCGCACGCGAGCACATCGACCCGGCGTTCGGCATGCATCCCTACCAGGCTCGCAAGGCCGTCTACGACGCCGGCGTCGACGGGGATATCGCCCGCGACGTCGCGAGCGTCCTCACGACGCTGTACGAGCTCTGGGACGACAGAGACGGCGCCGACGCCGAGATCAACCCGCTGATGGTCACCGCAGACGACGAGGTCATCGCCGCGGACGCCGTCTTCAACGTCGACGAGGACGCACTCTTCCGCCAGCCCGACCTCGCGGAGATGGAAGAGGAAGGCGAGTTCTCGGAGACGGAACTCGAACAGAAGGCCGACGAGTACGGCTTCGACTACGTCCGCCTGTCGGGCAACGTCGGCATCATCGGCAACGGCGCCGGCCTCGTCATGACGACGCTCGACCTCGTCGACTACTACGGCGGCCAGCCGGCGAACTTCCTGGACGTCGGCGGCGGCGCGAAGGCCGACCGCATCGCCAACGCGCTCGACATGGTCTTCTCCGACGAGAACGTCGACGCCGTCGTCTTCAACATCTTCGGCGGCATCACCCGCGGTGACGAAGTGGCGCGCGGTATCAACCAGGCGCTCGGACAGTTCGACGAGATCCCCAAACCCGTCGTCGTCCGCCTTGCAGGTACGAACGCGGCAGAAGGCATGGAGATTCTCAACGAAGACCTCGTGACCGTCGAACAGACCCTCGAAGACGCCGTCCAGCGCGCCGTCGGCTACGCCGGTGACGCCGCTGACATCGAGGGGGTAGACCAATGAGTGTGCTCGTCGACGACGACACGCGCGTGGTCGTCCAGGGTATCACGGGCGGCGAGGGCCGCTTCCACACCGAACAGATGATCGAGTACGGCACGAACGTCGTCGCCGGTGCCGTCCCCGGCAAGGGTGGCGAGGAAGTGGCGGGCGTCCCCGTCTACGACACCGTCGAGGGTGCCGTCGAGGAAGAGGACGCCGACGCATCGGTCGTGTTCGTCCCGCCCGCCTTCGCCGGTGATGCCTGTTTCGAGGCGCTGGGCGTCGACGACCTCGACCTGATCGTCGCAATCACCGAGGGGATCCCCACCCAGGACATGGCGCGAGTCAACCGCCGACTTCAGGAAACCGACGCCTACCTCGTCGGCCCCAACTGTCCGGGCCTCATCACGCCCGGCGAGGCGAAACTCGGCATCCTGCCGGGGAACATCTTCTCGGCCGGGAACGTCGGCCTCGTCTCGCGGTCGGGGACGCTGACCTACCAGGTCGTCGACAACCTCACCCAGCGCGGCCTGGGCCAGTCGACGGCCATCGGCATCGGCGGCGACCCGATCATCGGCACGTCGTTCGTCGAGGCGCTCGCGCTGTTCGAGCAGGACCCCGCCACCGACGCGGTCGTGATGTGCGGCGAGATCGGCGGCGAGGACGAGGAAGAGGCCGCCGAGTACATCGACGAGTACATGACGACGCCCGTGGCCGGGTTCATCGCCGGGCGGACCGCCCCGCCGGGCAAGCGCATGGGTCACGCCGGCGCGATCGTCTCCGGGTCCGGTACCGGTACTGCCGAGTCGAAGATCAGCGCACTCGAAGGCGCGGGCGTCCCGGTCGGCGACACGCCCGACGAAGTCGCCGCGAACGTCGAAGACCTGCTCTGATCGGCAGTCAGCCCCGGTTTTCGGTTTTCGATCTTCGGTGTGCGTGTGACGTGTCGCCCCCTTTCGCGAACCGGTTTCGTCTGTGACTGGACTGTGGCCATTGCTCGGTAGGTGTGCGTACTGATCAGTTGTTTCGGGGAGAGTGACCGTGAGAGAAAGCCCGTCCGCAGACAGCACCGCACTCGACGTGGTGCGATGAAAGCCCTCGATCACGACTGCGGTCGCGGCAATCCGAAAAGGACCGATTGCTACCTCCACACCCTGTATCGAACGCTGACGGAGACCCGGGGAGTAGACGAATCGTTTTGTGTCACCGGCCGGAACGTCCGGGCGATGTCTGCCCTCCCCGACAGCTGGAGCGATCCCGATTCGCGACCCGGGTTGCTGTACGAACTCGGCTGGTTACTGCTCTGTGTGCTCGTGTTCGGTGCGCTGGCTGTTCTCGATCCGTTCTTCGTCGACGTCGATCCGACGACCGAAACTCTCGTCGGGTCGCTGGCGCTCGGCACACTCCTCGGCGTCGGCGTGGTCTACCTCTCCGTCGAAAGCAAGCGCGTCCGGGGGTTCTGGGACGATTTCCGGCGACGGTTCGTCGTGCTCTTCGTGTTCATCATGGCGATGCAGGGGCTGTTGCGGTTCCTGCCGACGTGGACCGTACTCTCGACGCTCGCGGCCTGTCTCACCGCTATCCCGGCCCGAATGTTCCTGTACTGGCGCGACGGCCGAGCGGACCGTGAGTGACCGCCGCCCCCGGTCGGCAGAGCGGTCTGCGTAACGATCGGCCGCTCCATGGTGGTGAACGACCTCCTGTATCGATTACCTGGCAACTGGAAATTCGGTGAATGAGTGTAACAATTGGAGTTGGTGCAACTTCCGCAACCGCAGTCACGATCGTGCGATGGAAGCCCTCGGCGGGCTCGCGGTCGCTGAGCGGGATATCCGCGCTCGAGCAACCGCACCGCGCCGCACTCGCGCGGATAGTGGCCCGCTCAGGCGACCACGGGGCGTTACCCCGCGAGCCCGCCTCACGGGTCGTCCCTCCCCGTTCGGCCAGTGGCGCGTGGCGCCACGCACGCCTCGCCCTTCCAGTCCGCCAGGGAGAACTTTGTGGGGCCAGCCACCGAACAATCCACGTCGAGACAGCCTGTGCGACAAATATCGTCCCTGGCGGACTGAAAGGGCGAGGGGCGCTGGCGTGCAGGTTAGTCGCCTGAGCGGGCTCTATTCGAGCGAGTGCGGGGCGGTGGGGCTGTCTGAGCGAGAATATTCCGCTTGGTTCGAGAGACCGTGGCTCTCTCGTCATCCCGAAAATCTTCGATTTTCGGAGACAGCGACCGCGAGCGGCCCGAGGGCTTTCATCGCATACCGACGAGTGCGGTGCTGTCTCCGAAGCGACTTTCTTCAGCCGTGGATCGGCCTGCAACAACCGCTCAGTACGCAACGAAGAGTGAACGCTTCTACCACTGTTCCGGAAGGAGGTGCTCGCGACGTCAGTGCCGCGTTCGACTGGCGACGGCAACCGCACCGAGAACGATCGCGAGCAATCCGAGCAGCACCGGCAACGCGGTCGGACCGAACGCCGAGGAACCGTCGCCCTCGGTGGTCCCGAGGATGCCCTCGTCGCCGCTCCCGCCGTCCGTCTCGCCCGCACCGCTCTCACCGTCACCACTCTCGCCGTCACTGTCGGTTCCGTCGCCGTCAGTCCCGCCAGCGCCGTTCCCGCTGTCGTTCCCCTCCTCGCCGATCCGCGGAGCGGTGACTGGGCCAGGGTCGTCTTCGGGGACGAGGCGCGTGCTCGTGACGTTCTGGATGTAGTTGTAACAGTCCTCTTTGGCCGCCTCGTCGGGGGAGGCGCTGCCGGTCATCTCCTGGGGGCCGGTGACGCCCTCGTCGACCATCGTCGGGCCGCTGGACTCGTCGACCGTTCCGAGGCGCTCGGCGTCGTACGGTTGCCACGGCGCGTACACCTCCCAGACGACCTCGCCGGTGGGCGTGACTTCGAGGAGGCGGTCGCCACGGCGGTCCGAGACGAGCGTGTTGCCGTTGGGTAGGCGGTCGGCGTCACGCGGTTCGTTGAGGTTGCCACCGCGAAGCGCCCACGTCAGGTTCCACTCGCCGTTCTCGCGGGTGTACTCGGCGACGCGGTCGTTGGCGCTGTCGGAGACGATCACGGTGGGCTGGCCGGCGTCGTTGACCAGGTAGTCAGGGTTGTGCTGGCGGTTGACGATATCCCGGTTGCCCGGTTCGCCGAGCGTCCAGACGACCTCCTTGGTCGAGCGATTGATCGCGACGATCTGGTTGAAGTTCTTGAGCGAGACCATGAACACGCCGGGACGGATCTCCTCGACGTCGTTGTTGTGTGTCCAGTCGCCACCGAACTCGCCGCCGGCGTCTCGGGGGAACTGGTCGGTGTGATTGGCGAACCGGTACTGCCAGACGATCTCCTCGCGGGTGAGGTTGTAGACGAGCACGCGGTCCTCGCCGTCCTGGCTCATGTCGTTCATGAGCAACTCGTCACCGTTGATCAGGTCGACGTCGTGGGTGTCGAGCACGTCCGGGAAGTCGAGCACCGAGACGTGCTCGCCGGTCGTATCATTGACCTCTTCGATGACGGTGTGGCGGTCCTGGGTCACCGAGAGGAGGAAGTTCCCGTTCGCGAGGCGGTCGACGTCGTAGGACCACCAGCGGCCGTAGGAACTGTCGTCGTGGACGCCGACGATCTCGCCGGAGGGGGCGAAACTAACCGTCATCGCGTCCGTCTTGTCGCTGCCGCGGGCGCCCTGGATCGACAGGACCGTCGCCCGGTCGGGTTCCTCGGTGACGGTCCCGACACAGGGGTTCGGTCCGGACTGTGCGACCGACGCGGCTGTGGTCCCTCCGCTCCCCGCCGCTCCGGCGGCGACGGTGCCGACGGGAGCGAGTACGAGGAGTGCAATACAGAGGACCAGGGCGGAGACTCGACCCATCGCTCCCTACTCCGACTCTGGGGGTTACGAACGTTTCGACTGCGTACGGGACTCGACCGACCGTCGACAGGGATCGGAGGCCGGGTCGAGTGGGCGCGGCGTTCGGGGCTCACTCCACGGGGTGGACGCCCGGGAGGAGCGCGAGGTGGCGAGTCAGGGGCCAGTCGCCGTCGTCGGACCGGCGGGACGCCCAGAGCGTGAGCGCGTTGGTCGCGACGACGACGGCCGCCGTCAGGGGGTAGGCGGCGACCACCAGTGCGACCGGGACGACCGCGGCGATGGCCAGCGTGGCGACCAGACTGCGCGGCGTGACTGACGTGGGCGTGTGTGCGGACGATGCGTGCGGGGATGGACTGTCGTACATGGGTGGCGGGGTGGGGATGCGGTCGGAGAGCAGTGCGTCGGTGAGCCCCGCCGGAGGAACTGGCGTTCCCGCGACCGAACTCGCGCTACGCGGGCTGTTCGAAGGTCATCGTACTACCGTCCAGTGGCCGGGTGATGGTAAAGGTGTGACAAATAGTGGTACCACACCACACGCGAGAGGTGCCGACTCCCCCGTCCGGGACCGAAGAGGTGGCGCGTCCGGGACGGGCCGGTAAGGGCCAGGAGCGGATTCAGGCGTCGCCGTCGGTCGTCGAGTCGGCCGAGACTCCGGTTTCAGCTTCACCGTCGCCGTCGACGGCGTCGAGACCGAACTCGTCGGCCCGGCGGCGCCAGAACTCCGGGAACCCCTCCTCGTCGCGCTCGACCGTCGAGACGCCGTCGCGGACGTAGTCCAGTTTCAGGTTCGTCTCCTCGATGAGTCGTTCGCCGATGTCGTCACCGATCACACCCGAGCGCATCGCGTCCATCAGGGCGCTCTTCTCGCGCTGGAGGAGTCGGCGCTCGCCGGCGAGCATCTGCTCACGGCGGATCTCGGGGTTGTCGTGGACCAGTTCGGCGATCGCCTCGTCGAGCTGTGTCTTCTCGCGCTCGTACTCGGCGGTGAAGTCCTCGAAGACCTCGCCGGCGAGTTCGCCCCGCTCGTGGAGGCGGTCGGCGGCCTCGATGGCGGCGTCGACGGCCCGGGCGCGCCCGACGAGCAACTCGTACAGTTCCTCGGCGTCCGACCGGGTGACGATTCCCAGGCGATTCAGCAGCGTCGACATCGTCAGCCCCTGCACCACGAGCGAGAAGGCGGCGACGCCGAACACCATCGCGCGCAGCGTCGTCCGGGTCTCGGGCGGGAGTCCCGCCTCGCCGGACAGACCCAGTACCAGCGCGATGGGGATCGAGCCGTGGAGGCCGCCCCAGACCATGACGTGCTGGTAGTGAAAGGGGACCGAGGGTTCCGAGAGCCGGTTGACGACGGCGGTGATCGGGTAGACGACGAGCGCCCGCGCGGCGACGACGAGGACGATCGCCAGCCCGATGAGTCGCCAGTTCGCCAGCAGGTCGCCGATGGGCGTCGTCACGCCGATCATGAGGAAGATGAACGTGTTGACGATGAACGCGCCGGTCTCCCAGGTGTTGAAGACGGAGATCTTGGTCTGGGGGCTCATCGCGAACTCGGCGCCGCGGTTGCCGATGAACAGGCCCGCGGCGACCGTGGCGATGACGCCGCTGAAGTGGATGCCGATCAGGACTTCGACGTAGTGTTCGGCGACGAGGAAAACGCCGTAGGCGAGGATGATCGTCAGGATGATCTCGGTCATGTGCTCGTCGACGTTGTTCATGATGCGGTAGACGAGATAGCCGCCCGCCGCACCGACGAGCAACCCGCCGCCGGCGACGACCGCGATGTTCAGGAGGAGGTCGACGCCGCCCGCGACGGAAAAGAGAGGTGGGCCGCCGCCGTGCCCGCCCGCGCTCTCGGCCCCGACGCGGGCGAGCAGCGCCGAGAAGAGGACGACCCCGACGCCGTCGTTGATGAGACTCTCGCCCTCGACGAGCACCGAGAGGCGTTCGGGTGCGCCGAGTTCCTCGAACAGCGCCAGGACGGAGACGGGGTCGGTCGGGAGGATCATCGCGGCGAACAGCAGCGCGACGAGCAGGTCGAAGCCGAAGGCGTACTGGCCGGCGAAGCCGAGTGCGAGCACGGAGAGCAGGAGGCCGACTACGGCGAGAGTGATGATGGGGGTGAAGTTCCGGCGGAGACGTTCGAGGTCGGTCGTCGCCGCGCCCTCGAACAGCAGGGGTGGAAGGAGAACGAGGAGAATGAGGTCGTGGGAGAGTTCGATGGCGACCGAGACACCGGCGATGGAGGCGCCAAAACCCGCGAGCAAGAGTGCGATGGTGTAGGGGAAATCGCCGACCTTGGCGACGAGGACGCCGACAGCGGCGGCGATGATGAACACCGACAGCAGGTCGGCGAGGACGGCCACGTCGATCCCTGCCTGTAGCATGGACCGGCCTACGGCCCCCGACACGTAAAATCGGGGTATGTCGAACGGAGCGCGGGAGCCGAGAGAAGCGCCACGGCTGTGGTGAGTGTCCGGTGTGAACGTCACGCCTATACCCGGCGGCGGGGTACCTGCGGGCATGTCCTGGCTGGACCGGTTGCTGGGTGGGGGTGGAGGTGGGGACGCTGACACCGGCGGGAGCAGGCAGGGTCGTCGTGGCCACGGAGAGACGCGGGTGGGGCTGTTCGTCGACGGCCCCAACGTCTTCCGGAGCGAGTTCGATGTCGACCTCGACGACGTCCGGGCCGCTGGTCAGGAGTACGGCCTGCTCGCCATCACACGACTCTATCTCGACGAGAACGCGAGTTCGGGGCTCCTCCAGGCCGCCGAGGCCCGGGGGTTCGAGGTCGTCACGACCAGCGGCGACGTCGACGTGAAACTCGGCGTCGACGCGACCGCCGCGGCCGTCGAGGACGACATCGACATCCTGGCGATCGTCTCCCGTGACACCGACTTCAAGCCCGTGCTGGAGGCGGCCGCCGAACGCGGCCTCGGGACCGTCGCGATCGCACCCGGCGAACACGGTCGTTCGGACGCGCTCCGCAACACCGCACAGGACGCCATCACGCTGGAGTGACCGGCAATACGCTTTCGTCCCGGGGGAATGCGCTTTCGTCCCGTGGGAATACGCTTTTGTCCCGCCAGGGGCATCGTCGGGTATGCGCCGCGTCGACTCCCGTCTCCTGGTCGCTGGTCTCGTGGTCGTCTTCGTCGTCGGTATCGGCGTCGGATTCCTCCTCGGGAACGTGCTCTGAGAATTGTGTGTCACAGACTGGTTCCCGAACCGATCCGCTACTCATCGTCGATCGGTCAGTGCAGGTGAGAGAGGTAACGATTGGCGGGCTCTGAACTAACGCGACCGCGGCCGCGATCGTCGTGACCGTCGTGAACCGTCGTGAACCGTCGTGATCGAGAGATGGAAGCCCTCGGCGCGCTCGCGGTCGCTGCGCGGGATATTCTCGCTCGGACAACCGCACTGCGCCGCACTCGCTCGAATAGAGCCCGCGCAGGCGACTCCGCTCACTCCGTTCGCCGCGAGCCCACCTCGCCCTTCCAGTCCGCCAGGGAAACTCTCTGTGAGGACGGCTACCGAACGTTCCACGTCGAGATAGCCTGTGCAACATAATCTTCCCTGGCGGACTGAAAGGGCGAGGGCCGGTCCCGTGAGCGAAGCGAGCGGGACGTCGGGAGAGCTTGCTCTCCCGGAACTGGCGGGCGAAGCCCGTGGTCGCCTGCGTGGGCCCTATTCTCGCGAGTGCTGTGCGGTGCGGGTGTCCGAGCGAGAATATCCCGCTCAGCGTCCGCCAGCGGCCCGAGGGCTTTCATCACACGACGTCGAGTGCGGTGCTGTCGCCGAGAAGACGTTCTTCAGCTGTGGATCGGTCTGTACCCACCGATCAGTACGCAACAAAGAGCGAACGGCACTGGAAAATCAGAACACCTACTCGTTCCAGCGACGTCGCCGTAGCTAGCGGTTAATCACGCGTGATAACCGGAGCCGAGTCTTTAGGTGGGACGACGGGAATCGCCACGTATGCTCCGGGTCGACGGTCGGGTACTCGCAGGCTCTGTCGCGCTGGTCTTTCTGGTCGGTGCCGGTATCGGGTTCGGAATCGCAGGCAGTGTCGGCGGGTCGGCCGGCGACGGTGGTCCGCCGTCACAGCAGTCGACGCCGACACCCGAACCGGCGTCGGCCGGGACGGCCGCGATCACGCCGACAGCGACGGCCGTCTCGGGGTCGTCACCGGCGGGGGCGCCGACACAGACGGGGACCGTCACGGCGGCATCGACGACGCCGACGAGCGTCCCGACGCCCACTGGCACACCAAAATCGACGGCGAGTCCGACGGCGACGCCGACTGCGACGCGGACGCCGATGCTGATCCGGCGCTTCGAGGTGGCGAAGATCGAGTCGCACATCCGGCGACTGGTCAACGAATGGCGCGAGGAGCAGGGACTGTCGGAGTTCGCCCTGCCCGAGGGCCGGCTGGTGGCGGACCTGGACGCGATGGCGCGGAGTCACAGCGTCGCGATGGCGGACGCCGGCGAGATCACACACACGCTCGACAACAGTTCCAGCGCCGACCGCTACCACGAGTTCGACCTCTACTGGAACTGCCGGTTCAAGCGGGCGAACCACGCCTACATGGTCACGCCGGACCGCAACCGACTGGAGCTGCTGGCACACACCTACGCCGGACGGGCCTACGCTACCGGGAACGGGACCGACACGGGGACGGGGAGCGGCGAGATCGACTACAACGCCAACGAGACGGCAGTCGCCAGGGATATCGTCGAGACGTGGACGAGCGACCCGGACTTCCGCGAGCGCCTCTCGTATCCGAACGCCACGCGCCTGGGCGTCGGTATCGAGACGACCCGCGACAACGAAGTGTACGTCACGGGCAACCTCTGTGGCGTCTGGCCCCGGCATCCGCGTGGCGTCGACGAGTGACGTGGTCACCGACCGCCGAACCCCCGATCTCTGGTCCCCGATCTCTGGTCCCCGATCTCTGGTCCCCGATCTCTGGTCCCCGATCTCTGGTCCCCGATCCCTGATCGCAGGCCAGTCGGCGGTTTTCACCCGGTAAGAGAGTCCCTTCTGTGGCGTGAACGCTGGAAACTTTCAATACGGACCCGCCGGAGAGGGCACGTGCATGAGTAACGACAACACGCCACCAGCCGACGACGCGGCCGAGGGGGACGTCGACGTGGCCGGGGAGGACGCCGACCTTCCGGAGGGGGACGGCGACCCGGTCGACGGCGACGCGGGGGCGTCAGTCCGCGACGAGCCACTCGCGGAGCGGGAGGCGGCACTCGCCGAACGCGAGGCCGAACTCGACCGCCTGGAGGAGCGGCTCAACCAGCGCGAGGAGGGCCTGGACAAGCGCGCCGAGGACCTCGGCCAGCGTGCCGACGAACTCGACGAACGCGAGGAGCGCCTGCGCGAGCGTCGCGAGGAACTCGTCGACCGCGAGGACGAACTCGACCGACGCGAGGCGGGCATCGAGGAGGCCGAACAGGACCTGGCCGACCGCCGGGCGGCGATACAGGAGCGCGAGCAGAACCTCGACGAGCGCGCCGCGGAACTCGACCGCCAGGAGGCGACGCTGGAGCGCTACGTCCAGGACCAGGTCGGCGACGTCGAGGAGTCGCTGTCGAGCACGGTCCAGGACGCGGTCTACTCGGCGATGGACGGCTACACCGCCAGCGAGGAAGGCGGCCGGTTCGGGACGATCGGGAACCTCGTCCTCGGACTGGTCGGACTCGTGCTGGTCGTCGCCGGCGCGCTGAACCTGGTCGCGATGGAAGCCGGGTCGCTGCCGACCCTGTTCGGGAGTGACGGGGTGAACATCGCCGTCAGCGCGCTTCTGGCCCTCGTCGGTCTGGCTGCCAACCTCGCGGCGGCGGCCAGCCGGGTCTGAGACGGCGGCCAGCCGGGTTCGAGCCCGTGGCTAGCCGCGTCTAGTCGCCGGCGCGCTGGCGTGCGACTTCGGCGATCCCGGCGTTGGCGGTACAGCTCGGACAGGCGTGGAGTAGCCCTCTCTGGTCGGCGAAGACGCGCGCGAACCGGTCGGAGACGTGGGCCCCGCAGTGGTCACAGCTCGTCATGGTCGCTCCTGTGTGGCGTACGCGAGTGTCGTGTGCCTTGGTGTCATGTACCTACGTGAACCCTCGCTCGATTACTCAAAGAGGATTTCCCGAGTTCCGACCCAATTTCGTGCGACATCTCTCCAGAATCGCGCGTCTCGGTCGTTCTCTGACGGGTTCGACCGTGGGCCGAGAACAGACTCTCTCCAGTGAAGCGTGCACAGACCAGTGTGAGATACCTGGTACAGAATCGTTCCCAGCGAGTTGTTTCAGTCGATTATTCCGTGACTCGAGCGTTTGTCATCCGGACCACGGGTCCAGTGGTTCACCTGTGGTGATTCGCTGGTCGGCAAGGAACTGATCGTGTGCCACGCACGCGGCAATGCCGACAAGGGCAGCCACGATCCCGACGATCCCGAACGGTGAAATCACGAGTTCGTTCCCGTCGGCGAGGTACACCGACGTGAATACTCCGAGGACGAACGATCCGTGAAAAAACGTCGCAGCGAGCGCCGACCGAGCCCGGACAGTCAGATAGGTGTACACTGGCGACAGAGCTACTGTCGCAGTAGTCATCAGGACGATCCCGACGACTGGTTCGTCCGGAAACTGGAGCCCGACGAGGATGAGTGGGGTGTGCCAGATTCCCCAGACGAGGCCCGTCACCAGCGACAGCTGCCAGAACCCTAGCGGCGCCAGTTCTGTGAGTAACAGACCTCGCCAGCCGAGTTCCTCGCCGAGGGCGGCGAGGGCGAAGAGCGTCCCGCCGAGAACCAGTCCGAGACCGCCGAGGAGAACGACCAGTGGAACACCGGTCGCTTCGAGGTCCGCGACCGTCGCGACGGCTTCCGCCTCCGTTAGGCCGAGTTCGAGCAAGAACAACGAATATTCGGCAGTAAACGAAACGTCCGGGAGTGTGAGGCCGACGCCGATCATCGCGGCAGTCAGCCCAACCGGCGTGATCCAGGCACCAACAATCCACCGAATACGCCCCGGGTAGAGACCACATCCCCGTCGAATCGGTCTTCGACGGAAACGGAGAACTGTCATCGCCGCGGTGGCAGGCGCCCACATGAAGACGACGGTACCGATCCCCTGCCCGGTACTACTTCCGAGATCGACACCGAGGAAACGAAGCAACGTCAGGCCACCCCACGAGATGCCAAACGCGAGGGCGAGAAACCAAGATACAGTTCGAATGTCAACGGACGTTCGTCGGGTGATGGCAGGAATCATTTCTGTTCTCGACTTCGCAGGTGTACTGTTCCGTTCCTGAACGAGACTAATATTTATACAGTGATTATTGTGCTGTCGTGTCGTGGTCGCCGAATTCTGTGGAATTTAGCAGTGTCTCTTGGGGTTCCCGGTCGTTCAGGGACGACCGCAGGGTTTCGGACGGTTCACTCGTCCGGATCGCTTTTGCGCCGTGGTCCCGGACTGGCGACCATGGACGGGGACCTGGACACGCCGGTACTGGACGACCACATGCACCTCGACCCGCGACACGGCCGTGGCGTCGAGGCCGCCGCGGAGTTCGCCCGGCAGGGCGGCACGCACCTCCTCGTCGTCAACAAGCCCTCCTGGCACCTCCTCGATGGCCTCCCGGAGGGCTCCGGAGACTTCCGCGAGGTGTTCGAGCTGACGGTCGGCGTCGTCGCCGAGGCCTCCGAGGTCCTGCCGGGACGTGCCTGGCCGGTCCTGGGCGTCCACCCTGGGCTCGTCAGCCAGCTCGTCGACGCCGGTCACGACCCCGAAGACGCGCGTGACCTGATGCGGACGGGACTGGACGTCGCCGCCGAGTACGTCGAAGACGGGACCGCGCTCGCGCTCAAGTCCGGGCGGCCTCACTACGAGGTCGACGACGCCGTCTGGGCGGCCTCGAACGACGTCATGTGCCACGGCTTTTCGCTCGCGGCAGCGTCCGACTGTGCCATCCAGCTCCACGCCGAGGGTGGCGAGGACCTCACGGAGGTCACCGAGTGGGCCGAAGAACGCGGTCTCCCGGCGAGGCACGTGGTCAAACACTACGCGGGCGGGCGACTCGCGGGGCCGACAAAGAGCGTCATCTCGAACAAAGAAGACCTGGAACTGGCGGTCGAACTGGCCGAGACGGAGGGCGAGCCGTTCATGATGGAGACGGACTTCATCGACGACCCCGACCGGCCGGGGGCGGTGCTGGGTCCCAAGACCGTCCCGCGGCGAGTACGCTGGTTGCGCGAGGAGGGCCACGACGAGGCGATCGAGATTGCTCACGTCGAGACGCCCGCCGACGTGTACGGCATCGACACAGAGGCGACGCTCGCGGACTGAGTAGCTTCTTTCCGGCAGGGTGAGAACGGGGCGGTATGTATCACCGCTGTCCGGACTGCGGCGTGACGATGGGGGCGGTCAAGTTCGGCATGGCCGACGCTGGAATCCCTACGTCAACACCGGCGAGAAGCGCACCGGCCTGCTGGGCAAACTCGGTATGAACGAGCGCAAGGAGGTGACGACCGTGATGTGTCCGGAGTGTGGGCTGATACGACACTACGCCGAGTTCGAAGAGGAGTGACGAGCAGCGAGTCTGACGGGAGTCCACTCGGCAGGGTAGAAATTCACTCTTGCACCAAACGTACGCCGAGCAAAGCGAGGCGTTTCCCCGCCGGAGCGGGGCGAAGCCCCCGGAGGCGGCCTTTTTTGTCCGAGCTTTTTTCGAGCGGAGGTGCCCGCAGCGAGCGCGAAGCGCGAGTGAGGACACCCCCCGACGAAAAAAGGTCGTGGCGAAAGTCATATCCCCCGAGCGACGAACCGGTGTGTATGAGCACCCAGCCGGGGGAGTACTACACGCCCGAACGGTGGCAGAACTGGCTCGACCGGATCGAGGAAGAAGAGGTCGACCCCGAGGACGACGACTCGGCCCAGTTGCTGTGGAACATGCAGGACGACACCGCGATCGCGGTCGCGAAGGTCATCACGGACTACGACGACGACACGCTCGCCGAGGAGACGGCGCTGTCGGAACTCGAGGAGATGCGCGAGGTGGTGCTCGCCGAACCCGACTTCGACGACGAGGAGCGCCTGATGCTCGTCGACAGCGTCCAGACGTCGCTGGTCTGTGTCTTCTACGCGGCCGAGGAGTACATCGTCGGCGGCGTCGTCGACGAGGGCACCTTCCAGGACTACGTCAGCGCGGCGGTCGACGCCGAGGCGGGCGAGGACCTCGACACGGCGCTGTCCTACTGCGTCCAGGCGGGGACGCTCGTCATCGACGGCGTCGAGTTCGACCCTGCCATCGCCGAAGAACTGGACCCCGGACTCACCGTCCAGTGGGTCAACGGCCTCGATAGCCTCCAGAACGCGATGCGCGACCCCGAAGTCGTCGAAGAAGACGAAGACGAGTAGCGCTCCATCGACGCGGCCTGTTCTACTTTCTAGCGTGTCGTCGAGCAGTTCTCACGACGTGAGTGAAGCGAGCGTCGATTATCACGCCGGAAAATCGGGGACACAGGTATTTGGGCGGCGAGAGGGAAGGTCGGTCAGATGTACTGGGGTGACGACCGCGGGCAATCGATACAGATCGGCGCCGTGTTGCTGTTCGGCGCGCTGATCGTCGCGCTCGCGGGCTATCAGGCGTTCGTCGTCCCCCAGCAAAACGAGCAGGTAGAGTTCTCCCACAGCCAGACCGTCCAGAACGACCTCCAGGACCTGCGTAACGCGCTGGCGTCGATGACGGGCGAGGCGTCGGCGCGGTCGGTGTCCGTACAACTCGGAACGCGCTACCCCGCGCGAGTGATCGCAGTGAACCCGGGGCCCCCGAGCGGGTCGCTCCGGACGGAAGGGACCCGTGATCCCGCTGTCGCGTTCGAGGTTGTCAACGCCAATGCGACGGGCGAGACTGGCGACTTCTGGACGGGAACTGACGTGCGGAATTACTCGACGGGCGCGCTGGTCTACCAGCCCAACTACAATCTCTACGGCGGAGCACCGACGACGTACGTCGACAACACGGTGGTCGCCAACAGGTTCCCGTCGGGGACGGTGACGCTGACCGGACAGACGTTCGTCGACGGGAACCGGGTCTCGCTGGTCGCGCTGAACGGGTCGCTCGGGCGCACCCGGGCGGGGACGACGAGCGTCGACGTCCGCCCGGTCAGCGTCGCGACGACGACCGTCTCGGTGACCAATCCCGACCCGTCCTCGCCGGTGACGCTCAGGTTGCCGACGAAGCTGGACCGGGAGACGTGGCTCAACCTGCTGGACGACCAGCTCGACGGGCCGAACGGACACGTCTCGTCGGTCGACGTCGTGAACGCCGGCTCGGGCCCGACGTTCGACACGCTGGTCGTGACTCTGGAGGCTGGCGAGAACTACACACTGGAACTCGCGAAAGTCGGCGTCGGGACGCGTGTCACCGGGACGAACCAGACCTACGTCACGGACGTGAGCGGGAACGGGACGACGGTGCCGACGGACGGACGGACGTCGCTGACGGTGGCAGTGCGCGATAGCTACGACAACCCGGTCAGCGGCGTGCCGGTGCGAGCGAGTCCGAGTAACGGGTCTCTGACGGCGACCGAGCGTGTGACCGACGGGGACGGGCAGGCGACGTTCACGCTGAAGGCGCCGTCGACTGACGGTCCGGTCGACGTCAACTTCAGCTTCGAACACGACCCGGTGTCGGCGGGCGTGAAATTCGACTCGGGGACGCCCGAGAACGCGACGATGACGGTCGTCGTCCAGGAGGGCGGGTCGGGTGGGGACCCGTCGACGCCAGACTACATCGTCGACTGGCGCGACGCGGGGGACGTGGCGGGCGCGGCGACGAGTCCTGCCGAATCCTGCGTGGAAATCCCGTGCCGGGAGCCCCTCTCGCTGGGAACCATCGCCAACCCGGCCGACCCCGGGAAGGTCGTCACGTACTACGTCAACGACAGCTCGACCGCGACGCTGTCGCCGACGGTCGGTGCGACCAACGGCACGGGCGAACACGACACGACGCTCGAACTGGTGCGGGCGGGGGACGTGTTGCTCTCGGCGTCGAACACGACCGGCGCGAGCGACCTGCTGGTCGACACGCTCGTCGCCTCGACGTTCGACCAAAACGCTGACAACTGGACGACGTTCGGGTCGTTCGAACAGGACGGAACGACCGGGCGGACCGACACAGGTCAGTCGAACAGGGGGAACTGGGCCTACCGCATCGACGGCGGTAGTCCCGGCGGCATCGAGACGGCCGAGGACTTCGACACGAGCGATGCGCAACTCCTCACGCTGGAGTACTGGGCGGAGGAGGACGGCCCCGAGGGCGACGAGGGACCGGGCGAGGGCGGCGAGGACCTCGTGGTCGAGTACCTGCGACAGAACGGCGACCCGGACACCGACGCCGACTGGATCAAGATCGACCGGCTGCCCGCCGAACAGGACGGTGTCGACGAGTACCGACGGCGTGCGCGGTTGACTGCCAGCGACGCGTTCCACCGGAACTTCCGCGTCCGGTTCCGACAGGTCGGTGCCGACGCCGGGTCCGACGAGTGGTACGTCGACGACGTCATCCTGCGGTCGTACAGCCAGTCAGGAGCGAGTAGCGGCGGCGGAGACGACGGCGGAGACGACGGGAGCGACACGACCGCCCCCGCAATCAGTGCGGTCTCGCTCTCGGACGACGGAAGCGGGAACCTCGCGCTCACGTTCGACAGCGACGAGCAACTCGATACGCTCTCGGTGAGCGTCGACGGGCCCGCGACGACGAACGTCTACACGTTCGACGAGAGCGACTTCAGTGAGTCGAGCAGCGAGGGGAGCTACACCTACACGCTGACGACGACGCAGGCCTACGACGACGGGGGCGGAACCTACACCGCGACGGTCGACGACGCCCTCGACGCGGCCGGCAACAACGGCGGCGTCGACGGCGAGGGCAGTGGACTCTCGGACACCTACGACTACAGCAGTGGTCCACCGGCCACGCAAAACGGGCTCCGCTACGAGGGCGGACTCACCTCGACCGACACCGGCAGCGCGATACAGTTCGACGTCTCGAACGTCGACTCGTCGTTCGCGCGCATCGAGGGGATCAGGGTGTCCGTGCAAAACGAGGTCGACGACCGGATCTACAACGGTGACCCGCGCGAGTTCGAGATCACCGGTGGGGACTCCGACGGGTACCGGGACGACAGCGGCGAGGGTAACCCGACCTCCCGTTCGTTCGCCGCCGACGGCACCAGTATCGACCTCACGCAGAACGGTGTCCTCTCGACGTCCGGTGGCGGGTCGAGCGCGACGGTCTTCGTCGGTCAGTTCGGGACTGCCTCGGGCAACAGTTTCATCGAGTACGACTTCGGTTCGTTGACTCGCGTCTCCTCGTCGGACGACTGGGACGTGAAGGTCGTCCTCGAACTGCAAAACCGCGGAGACGTTACGTTCTACTTCGACGAGTCGTAGCGATGGACCGGACCGACACACGCGGCGAACAGGCCGGACGGTGTCGGCGACTAGTGAGTGCGACCGGCGACCGCTCCCCGCGAGCCCAGTCGGAAGTCGTCGGCCTCACGCTGTTGACCGGCGTCGTCGTCATCGTCGCGCTGATCGTCGGTGGCGTCGTCATCGCGCAGTCGACCGGCAGCGACGACGGGCCGACGACGGACCTCGTCCTCGACGCTACACAGAGCGACGCCATCCTGACACACAACGGGGGCGACACGCTCGAACTGTCGGCGCTGACGGTGATCTACGAACGCCGCGGGACAGTACAGCGGTTTACCCCGGCCCCGGGGGACACCAGTGACGGCGACGGGCGACTCACACCTGGTGACCGGATCCAGTGGGGCCACGGCTTCCCCGCCGGTGACCTGACGGTGACGGTCGCCCACGGTCCGTCGAGTACCGTCCTGTTCGAGGACCGCGTGACGATCCCCGGGGCCGTACCAGTGGCGCCCCCGTCCCCGACGCCCACGCCAGGCCCCGCTCCGACTCCTACTCCCACACCGGGCCCCGCTCCGACTCCTACCCCGTCGCCAACACCCACTCCGACCCCGAAAGCGACGGCCACGGCAACGCCGACTGCGACGGCCACGGCAACGCCGACTGCGACGGCCACGGCAACACCGACTGCAACGCCGACTCCCACGCCGACGCCAGCGAACGAGCCCCCGACTGCGCAGTTCGTGGCGTCGCCGACTCCGGCGGACACGGGCGAGACGGTCACCTTCGACGCGAGCGGGTCGAGCGACCCCGACGGCACGGTCGAAACCTACGAGTGGGACTTCGACGACGACGGGGAGTTCGAAGCGACGGGCGAAACGGCGACCCACAGTTTCTCGGCGGGAGGCGACCGGACAGTGACACTCCGGGTGACAGACGACGACGGTGCGACGGGGACCACCAGCCGGACGGTGTTCGTCGACGCGCCGCCGGTGGCCCGCTTCACCTACAGCGTCAACGACGACGGGACCGTGACACTCGACGCCTCGAACAGCACCGACCCGGACGGGGGGACTATCCAGGGGTACCGGTGGGAGTTCTCGAACACCATCCTGGAGTCGGACGGCGAGACGACGACCCACGAGATCGCCAGCGGCGACCCGTCCAACGTCACGCTCACAGTCCTCGACGACGAGGACAACCGGGCGTCGACGACCCGGGAGATACCGTACTCGCTGTCGGTCGACGTTCCCGGGTTCGGCTTCGGGGCCGCACTCGTCGCCGTCCTCCTCGGCGGCGCGCTGGTCCGGCGGCGTTATCGCTGACCGTCGCGCGTCCCTCGGCGGGTAGCACGGGACCGGAACCCTCCGGCGTCGGCGACGGCCACCGACAGCAACTCGTCGACGAACCCCTGGACGGACGGCAGGACGCGGACGACTGCGAGATAGACGCCCGAGAGCACCACCACGACCAGCATCTGGACCAGCAGGTACTCGGCGAAGTAAAACGACACCACCGGCGGCCGGGTGACGCCGAACAGCGGTTCGACGACTGGCCTCGCGAACGCGAACCACGCGCCGCCGAGCGCACCACCCACGACGACGGTCCGGACCACGTTCAGACAGTAGACGAGCGCGCCGACGGCCACTGCGACGGCGACGCGCCGCCGGAGCGATGCGTCAGCCACGGCCACGATACCGGCGAACAGCGCGATCGCGTTCACCCCGGTACACGCCGAGACGATGTTGTACTGCACGAAGGGTGCGGCGGCAAAGCGCAGTGCCGTCGGCTGTCCAGTGACGCCGACTTCCAGCGCGGGATCGAACCCCACGACCCCGAGCCCCCACACGGTGTGACCGGTGACCGCCCCGAGGACGGCGTGGTAGACCGGGAGCAGGAACTGATAGGGGACGTAGAGCAGTCCCATCACCGCGAAGGCGGCCGTGAGTTGCCGGTGTGGATCCCGTCCGCGTGCGGCGAGCGTACTCACGTAGGCGCTGACCGTGGCTGTCGCGACGCTCACGACGGTGAGAAAGAGCCGCCGGTCGGGGACGTGCCCAGCTGCTTCCCCGACCCAGAAGCCCGCGAACAGCAGCCACGCACAGACTTCCGACCCCCGGACACCCCGTGTGAGGCCCCCTCGCCTCGCGAGCACACTCACCGTGAAGCCCGCGACGCTCACGAGGAAGACGACGTCGGCGAGGGTGATGACTTTCAGCACACGACGTAGCACGGCCGTGCTCGACATAGAGTGTTGGGGCTGACCGTCCCCGCCATCACGAACCGCACTTCGACGGCTGTCGATGGGGCAGTCGACAGACCCTTATGGGTGGTCGGGGAACAGTCGGGGTATGACGGTCGGCATCGACGGGATCGAGATCTGGACGGGGAAACTCAGACTCGACCTGGCGGAGACGTTCGCGCCGGCACAGGGCGAAGACCCGGGCAAGTACACGAAGGGACTGGGACTGTACGCGAGTTCCTTCCCGGACTCCTACGAGGACATCGTCACGATGGGGGCAAACGCTGCCCGTCGCCTGATGGACCGGAAGGGACTGGAACCGGAAGATATCGGGCGGATCGACGTGGCGACCGAGTCGGCGTTCGACAACTCCAAGCCCGTCTCGACGTACATCGCGGGCTGTCTCGAACAGGTCTACGAGGGCGACTTCCACCACGCCAACAAGGGCGAGCGCAAGTTCGCCTGCATCTCCGGGACACAGAGTCTCGACGACGCCTACAACTGGATCATGGCGGGACGCAATCGCGGCCGTTCGGCGCTCGTGATCGCCACCGACACCGCACTGTACGCCCGCGACGACCCCGGCGAGGCCACGCAGGGTGCCGGCGCCGTCGCGATGCTCATCTCCGAGGACCCGGACCTCGTGGAACTGTCGACCGAGCAGGGCTACGGCAGCGCCGACGAGACGGACTTCCTCAAGCCCCAGCAGCAGTTCCCCAGCGTCGACGGGAAGCGCTCGGTGCAGGTCTACCTCGCCCGGATGCGCGAAGCCATCGAGGACTACGAGACCCAGGTCGGCAAGATCCACCCCGACGACTACGTGCTCGGGCCGTTCCACACGCCGTTCCCGGGGATGGTCCGGAAGGCAGCCGCACTCGCCTACCGACACTTCACCCGCGACACCGAGATCGAGGTCTCGCTCGCCGAGGAGATCGGCCGCCAGCCCCGCCGCGAGGCGTTCGACAGCGACGAGGCCTTCCGCGACGCCGCCGCCGAGTACACGGACAAACTGACCGATACCGACACCTACCGGGCGTGGTACGACGCGGTCATCGACCCCACGCTCGACATCTCCAGGCAGGTCGGCAACTGGTACACGGGGTCGGTCCACGTCGCCCGCGTCGCCGGCATGAAACACGCCCTCGAGAACGGGCAGAACCTCACCGGCGAACGGATGCTCGTCGGCTCGTACGGGTCGGGCGCCCAGGCGGAGTTCCACGCCGAGACCATCCGCGCCGGGTGGGCCGAGGAGATCGGCGCGATGAACCTCGACGAACAGATCGAGAGCCGGTACGACCTCTCCTTCGAGGAGTACGAGGACGTCCACGACGCCCACAACCACGACGTCGACTCCGACGTCGACCAGTTCACCGCTCCCGAGGACGAGTTCGTCTTCGACGGCTGGGGTCGCATGGGCGAACGCAAGTACACCTACGTCGAGTGAGTGGCGGTCGACTCAACTCTTCCAGCGACCGAATTCGACGGGGCCCATCGGCGCACACTGTGGAGACGGGTCAGGACAGGTACGGGGCCTGCCACGGAAGCCGGAGACCGAACCACTCAAGCGCCGGTCACCCCATCGATTTCCCGATGGGCGAACCACTCTCGACGCGCGAAGCACAGGCCCAGGCGGTCGTCGACCGACTCTGGGAGGAGTACCCCGACGCGACCATCTCACTGAACTACTCGAACCGGCTGGAACTGCTCGTCGCGGTCGTCCTCTCGGCCCAGTGTACCGACGAGCGGGTCAACGAGGTCACGGCGGACCTCTTCGAGACGTACCGCGACGCGGCCGACTACGCGAACGCCGACGAGGCGCAACTCGCCGAGGACATCTACGGCATCACGTTCCACAACAACAAGGCCGGCTATCTGAAGGGTGCCGGCGAGATCATGGTCGAAGAACACGGCGGCGAGGTGCCCGATACGATGGAGGAGTTGACGGACCTCCCGGGCGTGGGGCGCAAGACGGCCAACGTCGTCCTCCAGCACGGCCACGATATCGTCGAGGGGATCGTCGTCGACACGCACGTCCAGCGCCTCTCCCGGCGACTCGGCCTCACCGAAGAAGAGCGCCCCGAAGCCATCGAGGACGACCTCATGCCGGTCGTCCCGGAAGCGGAGTGGCGCGATTTCACGCACCTGCTCATCAGCCACGGTCGGGCTGTCTGTACGGCTCGCAACCCCGACTGCGAGGCCTGCGTCCTGGCGGACATCTGTCCCTCCGAACGCGGCGATTCGGACGTCGACCTCGCGAGCGGGGAAGCCTGGACCTGAGCGGGAAAGCCTGGACCTGAGCGGGGAAGGGGGAGTTTCAGACCGTAGTCGAGAGTTCTTCCCGGACTTCCGCGACCAGGTCCGTCCCGAGCGTGGCGAGGAGACCGCCGAGGACGCCCGCCGCGAGGAAGACACTCCCGCAGAGGACCGCGAGCGAGACCTCCTGCCAGAGGACGAACGTCTCGGGAGCGGCGGGATTGACGCCGACGTGAACGAGGTCCTCGTGGTATCCGAGGTGGTCGATACCGCCGCTACTGGCGAGATAGACCAGCCAGCTCCAGGGCAGGGCAGCGACGAGACCGACGACGGCACCGGTCAGTACCCCGCCGAGGGTGCTCTCGGCTCTTCGGGCCGCCAGCCAGCCGCCAAGTGCCGCGCCGATACCCGTCGGGGCGGTCAGTACCGCGACGATACTTCCGAGCAGTCCGTCGGTGAGCCGGTGGATGACTCCCATGTCTACGGTGTGGAGGGTCAGTTCAATAGAGCCCCGAGCACCGCTTCACGCGCTGAAGTTCTGTGAACGTAGCCGTACCACGCTCCGCTACACCAGCAACGTGTCGAGCGCGTCGGGGACGACCAGCACGTCGCTCCCCGGTTCGACGGCCTCCTCGACGGACGACCGGGCGTGCATCAGGCAGTCCTCGACGACTTCGGGATGCTGGCTGTTCGTCACGTAGACGTCGTGGGTGCGGAGTGTGCGGGCGACGACGAACGCCCGCTGGGCGCCCGGTTCGTAGCCCTCGCGCATCGCCTCGTAGAGTGCGTCCGCACTCTCGGCTCCGGAGAGCCACTCGTGGAAGCGTCGTTCGCCCGTCCCGTCGCCGGCACCCTCCGGCAGTTCCGCGGGGATCACGACGCGCCCCCCGTCCCGGAGCGGGTTGTTCGCCCCCAGCACCACGTACGTCGCCGCTCGCGTCGTCTGGTAGAGGTTGGCGTCTTTGGGTGCGCCGACGCCCGCGAGCACGGCGTCGTACTCCCCGGTGACTTCGGCGGCGAGCACCCCCCGGGCCGTCTCGGCGAGGTCGCGTACCACCGGTCGCGGGTCGCCAGCGCTCGCACCCAGGATGCCGCTCGGACCGTGCGTGACGTTCAGCGCGAAGTCGACACCCACGACGTCGCCCGCTCGGTCGAGGAACTCGCGGAAGGGGTTGTCCGCGACGCGACCGAGGCGGACGCCCTCCTTTGCGAGCAGTTCCGGCCCGTGGGTGTAGCCGATCTGCGACTCGCCGCCCGCGCCGACGACGACGGTCTTCGCGCCGCCCGAGAACCCGGCGTACTGGTGGGGTTCGACCATCCCCGTCGAGACGACGCGGTCGGCGCTGGCGACTGTCTCGTGGATCTCGATCGGGACGCCGTCGACTTCGCCCACCTCGACGGTCGCGCCGGGGTCGTGATTCTCGGCGAGGTCGGCGTGGTCTCCCAGCGCGTCGGCGAGTTCGCTGTCGGTCATCGGCCGGTGGAGACCGAGGCCGACCACCACGGAGACCTGGTCGCGGTCGACGCCCGCTCCGGTCAGTTCGTCCAGCAGGATATCGAGGAGGACGTCGTCGGGCGTCGCTCTGGTTACGTCGGTGACGACCACGGCCACGCTCTCGTCCCCGTCGACGCGTTCACTCAGCGATGGACCGTGCGGGTCGGCGACAGCGTCGCGGGCCGCGGTCCGTGGGTCGACGGCCTCGCCGCCCGGTGGTCGACAGACCGTCACGTCGCAATCGGGCAGCGAGACGTCGACCGTTCGCTCGCCCAGCGGCAGTTCGACTGGCACGCGCGAAGCGACGCCCGCCACGGCCGAGAGTCTACCGGTCGAACTGACCGGCGGGTCGACGAGTGGTCGCTTCTGCCGGCGGCGACCGCAGCGGGCGCTTCCGCCAGCGGCGACTGCTACTCACTCGCCTGCGGACGACCTGCCGGCCAGCGCGTCCACCCGGCCGACCAGCCCGGGGAGGACGACGATACCGACCGCGAGGACGCAGTACGCACCGCCGGCGAGGACGACGTTCGACTCGCCCCCCTCGGCGACGACCAGCGCACCCGCCAGGAACGCCAGGCCCGCGACCGACAGCGCCACCCGTTCGACCCCCGAGCGGAACCGTTCCGTGGCCGACCACCGAAGAGTAGCGAGGAAGCCCCCGAGACTCCCCCCGAGTGCGAGCGCTACGTTACCCGGGTCGCCCGCGACGAACAGCGCCGGTACTGCACAGACGGTCGCGAGTCCGAACACCACGGCGGGACCGCGTCGGAGTGCGACGACGAGCGCACCCAGCAAGAGGGATCCGACGGCAGCGCCCGCGACGACGTCACCCAGATAGTGAACGCCCAGCACGACCCGCGAGAGCCCGACCGAGGCGACGACGCCGGCCACCGGGACCGCGACACGGAGGTCGCGATGGCGGTCGAACGCGACGAGTGCGCCGCCGTAGACTGTCGTCGCCGCGATCGTGTGACCGCTCGGGAAGCCGACCGGACTGTCGGGGGTCACGGACCGATACGCCGAACTCGGGGGCCGTGGCAGTCCGAACCCCCACTTCAGCGAGAGCGTCACCGCCAGCGCGAGAAACGCCGTCGCCACGACCGCCAGGAGTTCCTCGCGGTGGTCCTCGGCGTTCCAGTACGCCAGCGACAGTCCGACCATCGGCACTTTCGCGCCACCCAGCGCCGTGACAGCCAGCACGACTGGCAGTACTTCCGCCGGAACCGCCTCGCGTACCGCCCGACTCGCCGCGACCAGTCGAAACACGTTCCCCCGTCGACGCCGCCCCGACTAAACGCTTCGCCTCCGGTGGTCGACCGTCACGTTCACTTTCGGTGGTCGACCGTCACGTTCACTCCCGGTGGTCGACCGTCCCCCTGACGGTCGTCTCACCGGATCTCGTGGGTCACGATGTCCCGGGATTCACAGACCGGACAGGTCACTGTCCCCCGGTCGACCGTCGTCCCGCAGCGGCGACACTCGACGACGACCGACGGCCCTCTGCCGGAGACCACTCTGTCGAGAAGTCTCATCGCGATCGCGCTCCGTCGCCTGGTCGTGAGAGTGCGCGGGGACGGTGCTCGTCCCCCTCGATGCGTCGCCCGGCGACGCGACGCTCAGGCAGGGTGGACGACATCCTCACACCCCGGGCAGTCGGCGAACTGCTCGGACCGGCCGTCCGAGGTCTCGTACTCGATCAGGACGTCGGTCGCGGGGATCCGGTGTCCGCAGTTCGGGCACTCCCCCGCCTTCGGTAGTTCCCGTGCCCGGTTCGGAGTCCCAGACATACCCCCCCGTAACCGCCGGACATCCGTAGTTAATCGGTTTATGATGATGCGTAAGGGGATCTTTAAACCTGGGGGGCGAGCAGGTCGAAGCGGTGGCTCGCGTCCTCGGATAGCACGATCCTCGATGACTGGTTCGGACTGGATTCGAACCGTTCGCACGCTGTGCTCGGACTCGCTGCGATATGATGGGTTCAGGGTGTGAGTGTAACATTCTGAGTTGTCGCAGGTCCCACAACCGCAGTCGCGATCAGTGTGGCCGCAGTCATCGTCGTGCGATGGAAGCCCTCGGCGCGCTCGCGGTCGCTGTCACCGAAAATCGAAGATTTTCGAGATGACGAGAGAGCTACGGTCTCTCGGACCACGCGACATATCCGCGCTCTCGGCACCGCCCGCGCGGATAGGGGTCGCGCAGGCGACTTCGCTCCCTCCGGTCGCCGCGAACCCGCCTCACGGGTCGTCCCTCCCCGTTCGGCAAGTGGCGCGTGGCGCCACGCACGCCTCACCCTTCCAGTCCGCCAGGGAGGTTTCTGTGAGAGCGGCTACCGAACAATCCACATCGGGACGGCCTGTGAAGCATAAATTTCCCTGGTGGACTGAAAGGGCGAGGGGCGCTGGCGGGCCGAAGGCCCGTGGTCGCCTGAGCGGGCTCTATTCTCGCGAGTGCTGTGCGGTGCGGCTGTCCGAGCGAGAATATCCCCCTCAGCGACCGCCAGCGGCCCGAGGGCTTTCATCTCATGACGTCGACTGCAGTGCGGTTACGGGATCCACTTTCTTCCATACCACTCCCGGGTGAAACGGACGTTAACGCGGTTCCCTGTACATATCACTCGACAGGAGCACGGGACCAGGCCAGAACACAGCCCCTCGACACGCTATCGACACACAACGAACGACCCGCAAGAACGTCGGCGAAAAACGACCGGCTCAGATCTCGGTCTCGAAGTCGTCGAGCGAGTAGCCCGGTTCGGCGCCGCGCCGGTCGAGCGTCTCGTTGGCGAGCAGCCAGTAGACCACGGACAGCGCCTTGCGCCCCTTGTTGTTCGTGGGGATCACGAGGTCGACGTTCGCGGTCTGGTTGTTGGAGTCACACATCGCGATGACCGGGATGCCGACCGTGATGGCCTCCTTCACAGCTTGAGAATCGCCGATCGGGTCGGTGACGACGACGACGTCGGGTTCGATGTAGCCGTCGTAGTCCGGGTTGGTGAGCGTCCCGGGGATGAAGCGGCCGGTGCGGGCGCGAGCGCCCACGGCGTCGGCGAACTTCTCGGCCGGGAACCGACCGTACTGGCGCGAGGACGCCACGAGGATCTGCTCGGGGTCGTAGTTGGCCAGGAAGTCCGCCGCCGTCCGGATGCGGCTGTCGGTCATGCTCACGTCGAGCACGTACAGCCCGTCGGTCCGGACGCGGTGGATGAACCGCTCCATGTCTTTGGTCTTCTGCTGGGTTCCGATGTGGGCGCCGGCGGCGAGGTAGTCCTCGACCGGGATGAGGAGGTCGGCCTCCTCGTCGGGCATGACGTCCTCGTCGAACGTCGGCCCGTCCTCGGTCTCGGCTTCCTCGTCTGCCGCGTCGGCATCGGCGGCCTCGTCGGCCGCGTCGGCGTCAGCTTCCTCGGCGTCGGCGGTCGTTACCTGTGTCCCGGCCCCAGCGGCCGATTCCTCCGTCGTGGGCCCCGCCTCGTCCTCGTCGTCGCCGTTGGGGTCGACGTCCGATTCCGAAGCGTCGAGGCCTTCTCGTTCGTTTCCGCTCATACTGCGTTGTCCTCGATCCTGATGAGTTCGTTCAGCTTCGCGGTGCGCTCGCCGCCGACCGCGCCCGTCTTGATGAACGGCGCGTCCGTGGCGACGGCGAGGTGTGCGATAGTCGCGTCTTCGGTCTCGCCGCTCCGGTGGGAGACGACGTGTCCGTAACTGTTCTCGACGGCCAGTTCGATGGCGTCGAAGGCGTCGGTCAGCGTCCCGATCTGGTTGGGCTTGACCAGGATGCTGTTGCCTGCACCCTGCTGGATGCCCGTCCCGAGGCGTTCGACGTTGGTGACGAACAGGTCGTCACCGCAGACGAGCGTCCGGTCGCCGACCTGCTCGGTGAGGGCGGCGAAGCCGTCGTAGTCGTCCTCGTCCAGCGGGTCCTCGACGTACTTGAGGTCGTACTCGCGGACGAGGTCGGCGATGTACTCGACCTGCTCCTCGGTGGAGCGGACCTGGTCGCTGTACACGTAGCCGCCTTCCTCCTCGTCGTACATCTCCGCGGCGGCGACGTCGAGTCCGAACCGGATCTCGAAGCCGACCTCGTCCGCGACGGTCTTCGTCGCCTCGTCGACGATCTCGAACGCCTCGGCGTCGTCGATGGACGGCGCCCAGGCACCCTCGTCGCCCTTGCCACAGGGCACGCCCCGTTCCTGGAGGATGTCGTGGACCTCCTGGTGGACGGCGGCGTTGGCGAAGATGGCCTCCGAGACGGAGGGTGCGCCGACCGGCGCGGCGAGGAACTCCTGGATGTCCGTCGCGTCGGCTGCGTGTTCGCCCCCACCGACGACGTTCCCGAGGGGGATAGGGAACGACTCCCCGCGGAAGGTGCCACCGAGATGCTGGTAGAGGGGTGCGCCCAGGACGTTCGCGCCGGCCTTCGCGGCGGCCATCGAGATGGCGACCGCGCTGTTGGCGCCGATCGACGAGAAGTCGCTGGTCCCGTCGGCGCCGTGGAGCGCCCGGTCGACCTCGCGCTGGTTCCCGGCGTGGACCTCGCCGACGAGTCGCGGGACGGCGTCCTCACGGGCGGCGGCGATGGCCTCGTTGGCGGGCCGCTCGACGGCCTCGTACTCGCCGGTCGAGGCACCACTCGGCGCGGCCGCGCGGCCGAAGCCGCCCGACTCGGTCAGGACGTCCGCCTCGACGGTGGCGTTCCCGCGGGAGTCGAGTACCCGCCGGAGACTGACGTCGGTGACGAGCGTCATGAGCCCTCCCGGTTCACGGTGAAGGGGAGGACGCCCGCGTCGTACTCCTCGGCGGCGATGAGGATGGGCTGGGTCTGCTCGGTGTCGACGAGGACGGGTGCCCCGTAAGCGACCTGCAGCGCTCGTGCGCCGATGATGCGGGCTCGTTCGTAGCGGTTGTACTGCTGCTGACTCATTGGTAGGGTGCGACGATGTCGACCAGGTCCTTGTGCGAGACGAGCATCCGGCGACAGCAGTGTCTGTCGACGCCGAGTTCGTCGAGAACCTCCTCGGGATTCTCGTCGTCCTCGCGGGTGCGAGCCTTGAACTCCTCCCAGTGCTCGCCGACCACGTTGCCACAGGTGAAACACCGGACCGGGACCATCATGCTATATCACCTGTAGGACTTCTGGTAGCGGGCCCGTGCGCCGGGGCCGCCCCACTTCTTGGACTCGCTCTGGCGGACGTCGTTGACCAGCAGCGACCGGTCGAACTCCATGAACGCGTCGCGGAGTTCGGCGTCGTTGGTGTGCTCGACGAGACCGCGCGCGATGGCGGTGCGTGCCGCGTCGGCCTGGCCCATGACGCCCCCGCCCTCGACGTCGACGTCCACGTCGACACCGTCGCGGAGTTCGTCGTCGGCCAGCCGGAACGGTTCGAGCATCTTCAGCTGGGCGAGTTCCGGTTCGACCAGTTCGACCGGCTGTGCGTTGATGCGGACCCGACCGGCGCCCTCGCTGATGGTCGCGCGGGCGACGGCCGTCTTCTTCTTGCCTGAGGTGTTCGTTACCATGTCTGTGTGGCTCCGAGCGCTTCGCTCACGTCGCCCAGGTGGACGAACTTGATGTTCGAGAGGCGATCCAGCGAGGTCCCGTCGAGGACCTTTGCGTCGGTGTCCTCGTAGGGGTTGCCGACGTAGACGCGGACGTTCGAGAGCGCCTCGCGCCCGCGGGGCTTCTTGTGGGGCACCATCCCGCGGACCGACCGCTTGAAGATGCCGTCCGGTCGCTTGGGGTAGGCCGGACCGCGGTCCGAACCGACGCGCCGTCGCTCGGCGAACGTCTCGACCGTGTCCTCGCGGTTGCCCGTGATGACTGCGCCCTCTGCGTTGACGACGGCGACCTTCTCGCCGTCCATGGCTCGTTCCGCCACTTGCGAGGCGACGCGACCCATGATGCAGTCCCGTGCGTCGACGACGACGTCGGCGTCGAACTCTGCGAGACTCATCGGATCACCCGCACGTTCGAGCCGTCGGGGTTGTTTTCGAGTGCCTGTTCGAGCGTGGCAGTCTCGCCGGCCTGGTCGATCTTCGTCTCGGCGGTGCCGGAGAAGTCGACGGCGGCGACGGTGACGTCTTTCTGCAGGACGCCGCTGCCGAGCACCTTGCCGGGCACGACCACGGTCTCGTCTTCCCGGGCGTATCGCTCGATGCGACCCAGGTTGACTTCCGCGTGCGTGCGCCGGGGCTTTTCCAGGCGCTCGGCGACGTCGTCCCAGACGTCACTGCCCGATTCCCGGGCGGTCGCCTTCAGCTCGGCGATGAGACTGCTGAGTCTGGGGTTTGTCTTGCTCATGAATAGGAAGAGTGCAGGGAGCAGGATTTGAACCTGCGGACCCCTACGGGACAGCGCCCTGAACGCTGCGCCGTTGGCCTGACTTGGCTATCCCTGCGCGCGATTTTGGTTTTCGTGTGCCCCCTCAAACCGCTTTCGATCGCTGCCTGTGTGGCCCGGCCGTCGGCCGGACGGCGCGAGGCCGTCTGACCGTTCGGGGACGGACCGGCCGCTCCCGTCCCGGCGACGCGCGGGGTCCCACGCGTGGCCGACCGGGGGCGAACAGCGTCGATACTGGTCTGGGTGGCTGTGTTCATGTTATAGCTGTACTGCGTCGCGGAGTTCGTCTGCGCGCCCGCGCAGCGAGTCGACCGCGCGGAGCACGAGTTCGTCGACCGTCAGCGACCCGTCGGTCTCGACGTCGAAGACGAACGCGTTCTCGACGTCGTGGACCTCGAGTTCCTTGCCCGGATAGCGGTTGGTGAGGTCGTTGTCGAACTCGTCGGTCGGGACCAGTTCGCCGTCGTCCTCGATGACACCGCGGAGGATCTGCGGTTCCTCCTCCTCGAACTCGCCCCTGTCACCGACGACTTCCACCGTCTGGAGGTGTCGGTAGCCCACGGCGACGCCGCCCTGGTGTTTGGCGTGTTCGCGACCGCGGTCGAGGACGGCGTCGGCCTCGAGTTCCAGCCGCTGTCCGGGTTTGAGGTCGATGATCGGGATGTTCTCGTCGGCCGGCTCCACGAGGGCGTCGCTGCTGACGATGTCCCCCGAGTAGGCCGTGACCGTCTCCATGGTCCCCTCCCGCTCGGGGCCCTGGACGTCGAGCGAGAGCGTCACCGTGTCGCCGACCTCGAAGTCGTCGAGCGGCGTCGTCAGCGGCACCAGGCCGAGTCGGAGCGCGATCTGCTCGTCGAACATCACGCTGGAGTTCTCGACGACCCGCAACTCGTCGACCGAGAACGTCGGCACGTCCGCGACCATCGCCCGCCGGATCCCGTTGGCGAAGGCCGGCGTGATGTTGCGCACGAGAAAGCGTGCGTCCCGGTCGCCGCGTTCGACGAACTCGACCTCGTAGCCCGCCATCGTCAGAATCCCGCGTTCTTCGGCGCCCGGGTCCCGTCGTGGGGGATGGGCGTGACGTCCTCGATACGACCGATCTCCAGGCCGGCGCGTGCCAGCGCCCGGATGGTCGCCTGTGCGCCCGGCCCGGGGTTGGTCTGCTGGTTCCCGCCGGGGCCACGCACGCGGACGTGAACACCTTCGAGACCCTGTGCGAGGACGTCCTCGGCGACGACTTCGGCCATCTGCATCGCCGCGTAGGCCGAGGCCTCGTCGCGGTTCTGCTTGACGACCGTCCCGCCCGAGGACTTGGCGAGCGTCTCCGCTCCCGTCTCGTCGGTGATCGTGATGATAGTGTTGTTGAACGATGCGTGCACGTGGGCGATGCCCCACTTGCCGTCTGCTGATTCGCTCATCTATTGGTCCTCCGCGCGTTCGGGGTGGAGTTCGTCCGTCAGCGGGCTCGCCGAGTCGAACGCGACGGCGTCTTCCTCGGCGACGGTCACCTTCTTCGACGGGCGCGTGACGCGCTGGCCGTCGACGGTGACGTGGCCGTGGGAGACGAACTGCCGTGCCTGACTCGTCGTGTTCGCGAGCCCCTTCCGGTAGACGACCGTCTGCAGTCGCCGTTCGAGGATGTCCGTCACGTCCAGCGACAGGATGTCGTCCAGCGAGTCCGTCTCGCCGAGCACGCCGATGCGCTTGAGTCGGGCGAGGAACTCCTCGGTCTCCCGGGTCGCTTCCTCGCTGTCGACCTGCCCGAGCAGCTTTCGGGCCTCGCGGCGGTAGGCCCGCAGTTCCGAGCGGGCCCGCCAGAGCTCTTCCTTGTTCTTGAGGCCGTACTGGCCGGTGAGGCCGGACTCCTCGCTGATGCGTTCGCCCTGGTAGGGGTGGTTGGGCGTCTCGTAGAACTTGGTGTTGCTACCGAGCGCCATTACTCCTCACCGTCCTCCGCTGCTTCTTCCTCGGCCTGCTCCTCGCGGATCGCCTCGACGTTGACGCCGATGGTCCCCTCGGAGCGGCCGGTGGACTTGGTGCGCTGGCCGCGGACCTTCTGGCCGCGCTTGTGGCGCACGCCCTTGTAGGAGTTTATCATCTTCATCCGGTTGATGTCCTGCCGGCGAGTGAGTTCGAGGTCGTTGCCGACCTCGTGGGTGGTCTCACCCGCGAAGAAGTCGTTTCGGTGGTTCGTCAGCCACTCGGGGGCGTCGTCGGCAAACCCCTCGACGAGTTCGACGATCTCGTCGATCTGGTCGTCGTCGAGTTTGCCGAAGACGGACCGGCGGTCGACGTCGGCCTCGTCGGTGATGAGGCGGGCCGCCCGGTGACCGATGCCGTTCAGTTCTGTCAGCGACCGCTCGACGGACTTGGTACCGTCGAGGTCGGCCTGACCGATGCGGACGAAGTATCGGATGTCCTCCTCCTCTTCGTCCCCGTCGGCCGTGTCTGGGTCTTCTGTACTCATGTGTTGGTGTGTGAGCGTCGTGGCGGGGATTCGAACCCCGGAGGCTGTACGCCACAGAGTTAGCAACCCTGCGCCTTGGGCCAGGCTAGGCTACCACGACTCGCAGTTCTGCTTGGTACTGGCGCGCGCCGACACCGCGTCGGCCACTCGGGACTCCGCGCCCCTGCACGAGCGTATCTGTTCTACCCCGCCCGCCCTATAAAAACGTCACGAAAGCCCGTTCCCGGCGGACGCCCCCGCTGGACCCGTGGCACGCGAACCTGAACCGACGCCTGAAGATATACGTGACCGACCCAGCCCACCGAAACAGGTCCCCAGTATGACAAGACTTATTCCGACGGCGAGATGTCAGCGTTCGATATGCCCTCCGCGCTCGGGAAGCTATCGCTCGCAGTCGCCGGTATCGCGCTGGTTCTCGGCGGGGTTTTCGTCGCCAACGTCGGGCTGCTGGGCATCGGGACCTGTGGGGTGTACTCGCTCGGGGCCGAACAGGTACCCGAGGACGACATCGGGGCTGGCGACGATCCCGTCGAGTTCACCGATCTGACGGAAACACGGCGAGATCTGGCCGAACGAACGATAGACGGCGGTAACCCGAACGTCGACTCCGAAGAGTGGCCGTGGGCCGAGAGTGCGGTCGTCGTCCAGTATCAGGGCGAGTACTATCGCTTCTACACGGTCACCCCCGAATGTATGGTCCCGCCGGAGGCACTACTCGGGGGCGGTGTGCTGGGAGTGGTCGCGGGGCTCGGCGCACTGGTGGTCGCGGGTCGCTGGGTATTTCGATCCGACGAATCGAGCCCCGAGGGCAGCTGACTCGACGCCGGAAACGACTGACTCGACGCCGGAAACGACGGAATCAGTGCCGAAAACGGCTGAATCAGTGCCGAAGACGACTGAATCGGCGAGGGTGGTCCTTCGACTCACGGAACTCTTTGTGGCTCCGACCCCAACAGTTACCATGGACAGCCCCGACGGTGAGACGGACCCCGACGACAGGACAGAACTCGACCCCGACGGACAGTCGAGAGTCGACCCGACCGACACCGACGCGGTCCGGCAGAACCTCGAACGATTCGCGGGCACCGACGCCGTCTCGGAGGGTGACGACGGGGCCGTCGTCGCGGACTTCCGTGGCGTCACCCACGTCACCGTCCACCCGGACGGTCGGATCGAGACGGGGATGCCCCGCCACGAGTTCGCGGGCGTGGCTGACCGGCTGGTCTTCGACCACGACGCGGGCGAGTTACACGTCGAGCGCGAGGGGACGAGTTACACGTTCCGGCGGCCCTGATCGGCGACACAGCCTTCGAGGAGTCCCACAGACGCGGACCCACTCCCGCGTCCAGAAGAGTCGCTACCCGTCGACAGCGTGGCGCCGTCGCTTCGCGACCTCGTAGATCTCGATCCCCCAGTCGGGTTCGTCGATCGAGTCTTTCCGGTCCATCCAGCCGCCCTCGACGTCGACGCCGTTCGCGTGGGCGGTCCGGAGCAGCCAGATCAGGTTCGCTTCGAACTCCGCTTCGGTCTCGGGCCCGGCGGGCCCAGGTTGCGATGGCATCGGGTGTTCCTGTCGGTTACTGACAGCCCGTGGTGTGACAGAACCCGTCCGGCGCTGGAACGTCCCACGCAGAGGTCGATCCACAGGGCGAGAGTCAAGTGGGGGGGATCACAACAGGAGTTGTTGTTGCCGTGTGTGTAACTGGCAGTCTATGCGGTTATCGCTTTGGGTGGGCACGCACCCGTACCCGAGGAGCCACCGGGGAGGCGAACCCGGCGCAGGTACTTAATCGGCTTCGATGACTAAGGCAGACGACTTTGGCCGGGGACAAACAAATCCGGGACGATGCGACTGAGTCGTCGTCGGACGTCGAGCGTGCAGGTGTGTTCACGGGTCACGATCCGGTCACCGCTGGCAGGCGCCCCGTCCCCGCGAGTATGAGCGTCATCGCCGACTTCTCCGTCCCCGCCGAGCAGTTCGCGCTCGGTCACCTCATGGAGGTCCGACCGGGTGTGCAGGTCCGCCTCGAATCCATGGTGCCGACCGGCGACGCGGCCATCCCTTACTTCTGGGTGCAGAGTCCGGACGTCGAGGCCATCGAAACCGCCCTCCGGGAGTCCCCCATCGTCGAGGACGTCTCTATCGTCGACGAAGTCGAAGACGAGAGCCTCTTCCGGGTCGAGTGGAACGAGGACGTGAACGGGCTCGTCGACGTGATCCGCGAGGCCGAGGCCGTCGTCCTCGAAGCACGCGGTCACGGCGACAGCTGGTCGTTCCAGGTCCGCTTCCCCGAGTACGAGGCGCTCTCGTCGTTCTACCGGGACGTCGTCGACGAGGGCATCTCGATCGACCTGGCGGGCGTCCACAACCCGGTCGACCCCAATCGGTCGGCGACCTACGACCTCAGCGCCGAACAGCGGGAAGCGCTCGTGCTCGCTTTCGAAGAGGGGTACTTCGCCGTCCCGCGGCATATCACCATGGTCGAACTCGCCGAAGAACTCGGTATCTCCGACTCCGCGGCCTCCCAGCGGATCCGCCGCGGCCTCACGAAGGTCCTCTCGACCACTGTGGTCCGCCGAACGGCCGACGACTGAGCGCCTCTGAACAGGCGTCTCCGAGCGTCCGTCGCGCGCTCGCGTCGCTCCTGAGCTACTCCTCGTGTGTCTGTCGGCGGGACTTGCGTGCCGGTCCGACGGTCACGTCGTCACTGCGCACGCTGACCTCCCGGCCCGCGTAGGAGAACCGCAACTCTCGGTCGTCTTCCCACTCACCGTTCCCCTGATTCCGGTCCACCCCTGACCGGAAGACAGCGTCGAGTGCATCCGGATCGATAACCTCGTACAGCGGCGGCAGATCGGCGGGGTCTGTACCGGTCGCCTCGGCGACTGCCAGGACGACGCGGCTACTTGCTGACTCTGACATAGGTCTCGATGACTTGCAAGGAGTGTGGTCTGCACCCGGGCACATAAAAATTCCTTTGCTATCCATGCAGTTTTTGCCCGAATTACTCCGGGTCGGTCGGGCGGTCGGACGCCATTGCCAGGTCGGAATCGGCCCCGGCGTCGGCCAGACTCGTCGCCAGGAGCGTCGCGACCCCGCGGCGCAGTCGCTGGGAAACCGCCGAGTCCGAGACGCCGAGTTGCTCGGAGAGTTCGACGAGGTTGATGCGACGCGGCACGTCGAAGTAGCCCTCCTCGAGTGCGACCTGGAGCGTCTCGCGCTGTGTCTCGGTGAGGCCGAATCCCGCTTTCGGGTCCTGCGGAACGCCCGGATTGTGAACGCGTTCGAGCGTGACGGGGACGCCCTCCTCGCGACACCGGCGGTAGAACGCTGTCAGCGCGTCGTGGTCGTCGAACCGGAGCTGGAACCGCCAGGTGTCGGCCTCGCCTACTCCTTCGAGGATGGTCCCGTTGCTCCCTGCGACCGCGTCGAGAAACCCGTCGAGTCGGTCCGCCCACTCGATGCGGACGAGTGCGTCGCCGTTCGTCCGGTCGACAACCTCGAAGGCGTCCACGTCTGCCTCCGCGCGGAGCGCCGTCTCGACGTTCTCGACCGCCTCGTCCGAGGCCCAGACGTACGGGATGAACGTGTGACCGACGGGGACGACCCGTTCGAGGCGCAAGGTGATCTCCGTGTCGGACGTGAGCGCCGCTCCCAGCGTGAATTCCTCGGCCGGGAGTACGACCGTCGCGATGACGCTCATCGTCTGCTGTCCACACGAAGGTACGGCGTCCGCATTAAATAAACTTCGATACCCAGGGTTGCTATCATTAACAGCAGTCTCGGTTCGGGCGGACGGTGCGTCGCCCACCGAACGTCTCCCTGTCACGACCGGAACTGCGACCCCGCGCTCTCGACCAGCAGCGAGGATCCAGCGGTCGCGCCAAACGGGACTGGGAGCGCGAGACACCCATTTATTAAAAAAAACTTCGAACTCGAACCCACCCGGCTATTCGTCCAGACGTCCGTCTAGTACCCACGCATGCAAGTAGACCCCGAGTGTCCCGAGTTCGCCGACACCGTCTACCGGGTCCTGGCAGACCGGCGGCGACGGGGCGTCGTTCGTTTCCTGGACGAACGGCGAGACGTCGCGACCGTCGACGAACTCTCGGAGTGGCTCTGGGAGCGCGAACGGGGCCAGGGCGGGGCCGACAGTCGGTCACAGATCGCCGTCGACCTCTATCACTCTTCGCTCCCGATGATGGCCGAGGCGGGGATCGTCGAGTACGAAGAGGACGAGGGAGCCGTCTCGCTCACCGACCGGGGTCGGACGGTCGCGGCCGTCAGGCGAGCCACGGCGGAACGCCTCACTACGGCGTAATCTCTCAGTCGTCTGCAGTCCCGGCGTCCTCACGATCCTCCGCGAAGACGTCTTCGACGAGCGGGTCGTCGGCGTCGGTGTTCGCATCTTCGTCTGTCGCGACCGCCTCGCTATCGGCGGACTCGTCGTCGGCGCCACCGCCGAGGTACTTCTCGTTTACTTCCCAGTCGCCGTCGCCGTTCCGGACCATGTACTCGCCGTAGAAGGGGACGCGCTTCGCGACGGTCTCGCGGAACGTCTCGCGGATCTCCGCGCGGGTCATCTCGCCCATCGACCGGAGGTCGTCGTTCCGGTTCAGACAGCCCTTCAGGTAGCCCTCGTGGGTGACGCGCACGCGGTGGCAGTTCGCACAGAACGTCGGGTTCTCGACGGGGTCGACGATCTCGACCATGCCCGCGCTGGATTCGTCGACCGGTCCCGGCTCGTCGACCCCGCCCGAGCCATCCCCCGCGTCCGGGTCGTCGACTCCATTCGAGTCCTCGAAGATGTCGTCGGCCCCGACTCCCTCGCGGGCGATCCAGTAGCGCTTGCGGTCGTGCATCTCGCGATGTTCGACGTGGGCGGCCTGCTCGGCCAGCCAGTCGTGGACCCGCTCGATGTCGATGGCCCACTCGGGGTGGCCGGCGATCTCGGGCATGTACTCGATGAGCTGGAGCCGGAGTCCCTCGTTTGCGGCGACGTGGTCGACCATCTCCGGGACGTAGCCCGCGGTCTGTTCGAAGACTACCATGTTGAGTTTCACGGGGGCCAGTCCCGCATCGAGCGCCGCGTCGACCCCTTCCATGACGGCGTCGTATGCGCCGGCCTGCGTGACCTCTTTGAACGTCTCGCGGTCCAGCGCGTCCTGTGAGATGTTGACCCGTTCGAGCCCGGCGTCGACGAGTGCCTCGGCGCGGCCCGGGAGCATCGTGCCGTTGGTCGTCATCGAGACCTCCATCCCGTCAGGCGTGCGCCGGATTATCTCCTCGACGTCCTGGCGGAGGAGCGGTTCGCCGCCGGTGAACTTCACGGCGTCGACGTCGAACTCCCGTGCGACCTCCAGAAAGCGGACGACGTCGTCGGTCGACATCTCGTGGTCGCGGGGGGCCATCGGGCCGCGGGTGTCGCCCAGCCCCTCGTTGTGGCAGTAGACACAGTCGAAGTTACACCGGTCGGTCAGGGAGACCCGAACGCCGGTGACCTCGCGACCGAAGTCGTCCGCGAGCATACCCTCTCTTCCGTCTCCGGACTCTTAAGATCGATGCCCACAGACGGGAGTAAGATCGATGCCCACCGACGGGAGTTCCCACCCCCGCCACGAGCTCAGTCCCGTCCGTCGCTATCAGTGTTGAATACGAGAGAGCTAGAACTTTGTAGGCCGGTCGCACTGCTCTCTGCAAGAATGGTCGATATCGCTGGACGGATCGTTCCGGGCCCGGTCAGGCGCCGGTACGCGCTCAAGCTCGGGGTCGGATTTCTCGCAGTCATCGTTCTCATCACTGGTATCGGCGGATACACGTACGCCGAGACGACCGATAGCGTCCGCTCGGCGACCGAGGACAGGCTCGAACAGAGCGCGCGGACCCAGGGCGGGCTGGTCGGCAACTGGCTCGGCGCGTTGCGCCAGGAGACGTCGTTGCTCTCGAACGCGCTGGCGGTCCAGACCGGGACCGCACTCAGGACGGAGTCGTTCCTCCAGGAGGAGTTCGAAGCCGGCAGACTCCCCCGCGAGACGGCGGCCATCCACTACGTCGACGTCGACAAGTCGACGGTCCCCGGCGGGTCGAACGAGTCGGTCGCGGACACCGACCTGGCGAACGCCTCCTTCGGCTGGGGGTCAGCCGCACGCGAGGCTGTCGCCGTCGCGGAAGCCGCCGAATCGAGCGACACGTCCCAGCGAACCGTCGTCTCGGACCCGTTCCACTCGCGGACGTTCGACACGCCGGCGGTCGCGATCGCGACGGCTGTCCCGCGCAAGAACGGGGACGCGCTGGTCGTCGTCGTCAACCTGACGCGAGCCGTCGACCGGCTCCCGCGTCCGGGCGAGAACGCGTTCACGAAAGTCGTCGACAGCAACGGGACGACGGTCGTCAGTCACCGGACAGACGAGGTTCTCACGCAGAACATGGGCGAGGTCGGCGTCGACTCGATGGCGGTCAGGCGCGGGCTGAACGGTAGCTCGGGGTACATGCAGATGGACACGAACGGCACGAGTATGGCGATGGGATACGCGCCCGTCCTGGGCACCGACTGGGTGGTCATGACCCACGAACCCGCGTCCTCGGCGTTCGCGCTCGTCGGGACGGTCACGAAGAGTCTCGGCGCGCTCGTCGGCGCCGCAGTCCTCGGGCTGGCAGCCATCGCACTGACGCTCGGCCGGTGGACGAGTCGTGACCTCTCGCGGCTCGACGGGACGGCGACCGCGATCGCCGACGGCGACCTCGACGTGACGGTGCCCGACGCCGACCGCGAGGACGAACTCGGTCGGCTGTTCGGCTCGTTCCGGACGATGCGCGAGTCGCTGAACGAGCGCATCGAGGAGGCCGAGACCGCCCGCGAAGAGGCCGAAGCGGCAGAGCGGGAAGCGCGCGAGGCCAGTACCGAGGCCGAACGGGCCCGCGAACGAGCGGAGGCACTGGCCGACCGCCTGGAGCGACAGGCTCGCGAGTACAGCACGGTCATGGAGCGAGTTGCCGAGGGCGACCTCACCCGCCGTCTCGACGTGGACGTCGAAGACGAGTCGATGGCGGAGATCGCGACCGCGTTCAACGAGATGGCTGCCGACCTCGAACGGACCGTCGCCACGGTGCGGACCGTCTCCGGGGACGTCGTCGCGTCGAGCCGGGACGCCACCAGCACTGCCAACCAGGTTGCGGAGACCAACCGGACGGTCGACAGCGCGGTCCGGGAGATGGCCGAAGGTGCCGAACGGCAGGACGAGACGATCCAGGAGGCGTCGGACGAGCTCACGGACATGTCGGCGACGATCGAGGAGATCGCGGCGTCGGCCGACGAGGTCGCGGACGTCACCGCGGAGGCCGCGGACCTCGGCGCGACCGGTCGCGAACGGGCGAGCGCGGCCGTCGACGAGATGGACGCCATCGAGACGACCGCCGAGACCGCCGTCGCGGAGGTCGAGCGACTCGACGACGAGATGGTCGCGATCGAGGAGATCGTCGACCTCATCGCGGACATCGCCGACCAGACGAACATGCTGGCGCTCAACGCCTCCATCGAGGCCGCCCGGGCCGGGGAGGCGGGCGAGGGATTCGCGGTCGTCGCCGACGAGATCAAGGGGCTGGCCGAGGAGACGCGCGAGGCGACCGAGCAGATCGAAGACCGGGTCGAGACCGTCCAGGACAGTACTGGGGCGACCGTCGAGGACATCCGCGAGATGAACGAGCGCGTCTCGACGGGGATGGCGACGGTGAGCGACGCGGTCGACTCGCTGGAGTCCATCGTCGCGGCCGTCGAGGAGGCCAACGAGGGTGTCCAGTCGATCAGCGCCGCGACCGACGACCAGGCGGCCTCGACCGAGGAGGTCGCCGCGATGGTCGAGTCGGTGGGAGACGTCAGCCGGGAGACCGTCGAGCGGGCCGAGTCGGCCGCCGCGACCGTCGCCGACCAGGAGCACGCCGTCTCAGAGGTGACGGCGACCGTCGAGCGACTCGAATCGGAATCGACCGACCTCGCCGCGAGCATCGACGAGTTCGACGTCGGGGACGACCCCGGTGTCAGCGGGTCGATCGGATCGGAGGTGAGCACTGACGCGGACGTGGGCGACGCCACCGCGTCCGGCGCCGCCGACGACGACTGACGCTTGCGCCGGTCGCGACGACCGTCCCAGCCCCGTTTTGCTCCGGCTCGAACTGCTTCTGTGACCTGGACGATTCTCCGGTAGCCGAGGCACTTCTCGACGGCGAGTGGCATCTGATACTCAAATTCGATAATATTAACCGGTGGGTATTTCTCTCGTACCTTCCGATATACTACACTGTGGGAGATATGAATCGGGGATCGACGATCGGTCCTGGTTCGATCAAACCGATCATTATCACGAGTAGTATCCTTCTTCTGGGCTGGTCTCTCGTCGAGCCTGTCGGTCTCTTCGCGGTCGATTCGCCGGTGCTCCTCGAAGCGAGATACTTCGTCGGGTACGTTACCATCGTTCCGTGTTGCGTCGGGACGATCTGGATGGCGAGGAACCTGCAGACAGACGAGGTCCCCGTCGAGTTTCACTCGGCGATCGGGCGCTACTGGGTACTGGGCGCTATTGGTTTCCTCGTGTTCAACGTCGCACTCATGCTGTTTTTCCCGACTGAATCGGTCTGGCTGGTCTCGGCGTGGAGTCGCTGGGCGCTCTCTCTGGGGGGGGCTATCGGCCTCTTCATCGGAATCTCGCAGGTACGGTCGATCGTTCACACGTTGCGTGCCGAGCGCCAGTCGCTCCGGGCCGAACACCTGGAAACACAGCGAGACCTGATAGACCACCTGAACGGAATACTGCGCCACGAAGTACTCAACTCGACCCAGGTGATCGTCGGCACTGCCGATGCGATACAGGACGCCGACGAGCCGGTCGAGCCGACCGACGAGCGGATAGAGCGCATTCTTCGCCACGGCGAGGAGTTGACGACGGTGATCCAGGAGGTCAAGACACTGCTCAACGTGACCCAACCCGACCGGAAGTTGCGAACGATAGACCTCGTCGACGTCGTTCGGACGGAGGTCGAGAAGACCCGGGACCACCATCCCGAGGTCGACGTGGCGGTACAAGTGGACGACGACGTACACGTCCGGGGGGACGAACTGTTCGGGCGGATCTTCGGGAACCTCCTGAGGAACGCGGTGGACCACAACGACACCGACTCGTTGCGGATATCGGTCGTCGTCGAGAGGGTGGTCGGGTCAGCGGTCGTCTCGGTCAGCGACGACGGCGGCGGGATCCCGGAACGGAAACTGGAGACGCTGTTCGACCGGCCACAGACGGACGACAACGGACTGGGACTGTATCTCGTCGCGGAACTCGTCGAGAGTTACGGCGGGACGATCGACCTGGTCGACACCGGGAACGAGGGGACGATCTTCGAAATCACGTTCCCTGTCGCGGAATCGGACCGGAGTGTGGACCCCGAGAGCGGTCCGAATCGAAACCAGGACACCGACCCGAGCACGAATCCGGAAACCGACACCGGTGTGGACGCAGAACAGCGGGTCTGATTCGCGACGGACACGCGCACATCGAACCGTTCTTTCGCCGTGACGGGCACGCGCCACGATACCCGGTCCCCGTCAGTCCCCGACGACCGCCAGGCCGCGCGGCGTCTGTGTCTCGTAGGTTTCCGTCCACGTGAGGTCCAGTCGTTCCCACCGCTCGCCGGCGTCGTCCGAGCGGTAGAGTCCGCGGTTGTTCAGGGCGAACAGCGTCGCGCCGCTCCCGGCGGCCAGTACCGACCGGACCGTCCCCTCGGGGTCGGGGAGGCCGTCCATCGCGAGCGTCCACTCGACGTCGCTCTCCCTGCCACCGTCCCGGTCCACGGTATCGGCGTCTGTCGTCCGGTAGACGTACGACTCGGCCGTCGAGACGGTGTGGGCGCTCCGCGGGCCGCTGGCCGAAGAGACGACCACCGTCCCGGGTTCCGAGCGCGGGACCGCCAGCCCCCAGGCGTAGCGGTGGTCGAGGCCGTCCTGCGGGTACATCCAGGTTTCGGCACCGTCTCCGGACTGGGCGTAGCCGTCGCTGGTGGCCGCGTAGACCCTGTCCGGCGCGTCCGCGTGGCTCGCGAGCGTGTGGTTGTCGAAGCGGGCGCTCTCCGGCGTGTCGATCCACGTCTCGCCACCGTCTTCGGTTCGGACCAGCCCACCGGCCTCGATGGCGACGTAGAGGCGGTCCGGGTCACGGGCGTCGGGTTCCAGCCAGTGGGCGCGGTGCGTGTGGGGTCGGGGCGGGTACGACCACTCCGCCGACGAGGGGAGGTCGGTGAGCGACGGCAGGGGCTCCCAGGTGTCGCCGCCGTCGGTCGACCGGTAGACCGCCGAGGGTTCGGTCCCCGCCCACACCACGTCGGGGTCGTGCGGGCTCACGGCGAGCGAGGTGATCCGGTCGTCGACGTCCGAGACGCGTTCCCAGGCGTCGCCGGCGTCGGTCGTGCGCTGGATGCCGGACTCGACGGTCCCCGCGAACGCTCGATCCGGCGCGTCGGGGCTCGCAGCGACCGACTCGACGTCCAGACCGACGAGCCGTTCCGTCCCGGTCGAGCCCTCCCCGGTAGTCGAGTCGTCGGCGCTACCGGCCGGGTTCCCGTCCGCGGAGACGACGAGCAGTCGGTCGTCGAGTCCAGCGTAGGCAAGGGTATGCATATCTGTACGGAGGAGTGCGAGGGGCTTAAGCGGTCAGCGAAGTCGATTCGAGTCAGGCTCCCTGGCGGCGGCGCCACTCGTCGCGGACGGTGGGTGCCAGGACTCCGACGAAGAAGAGCACTCCGAACGCGACGACGTCGGGGGCGTTCAGTGCGCTCGCGACGACGAAGCCGACCATCGCGAGGGCGACGAGGAGGGCAGTTTCTTTCGTATCGCGGGTGACCATACCGTCGCTTCCCGTCGAACGGGTAAAAATCCAGTGCGACCGGCGAATCGTACGGCTGTGTGCGCCAGCCGCGTCTCTCCCCCTGTCGAGCGATACAGGACGGTGTGAACGTACCTGCGCGGGGGTCGTCGGCGCCTGGCGGCGGACCCGGGACGGGCCCGAACTTTGTACGGAATTCGAAGACAGTCCGATCCCTCTCCGAACGGATTTTGCGGGAACGCCGACAGGAGTTCGAAAATAGCTTATCCGGCCCCCAGTCGCTGATTCCCCCGGAGCAATGACCGACCGGACTCGACGCAGATTCGTTCGTATCGCCGCCGCGACCGTCGCAGCCACCACCGTCGGCCTCGCCGGCTGTAGCGAGGGCGGGGATTCCAGCGGTGAACCGACCGATACAGACGCGATGGACGACGACACGAGCGGCAACGGTGACGGCATGGACGATGGGACGACCGAGACCGACGGCGGTATGGGCGGGACGACCGAGACCGACAGCGGTATGGACGATGGGATGACCGAGACCGACAGCGGTATGGACGATGGGATGACCGAGACCGACAGCGGTATGGACGATGGGATGACCGAGACCGACAGCGATATGGACGATGGGATGACCGAGGCCGACGACGGGATGGGCGGAATGACCGAGACCGACGGCGGTATGGGCAGCACGAATCAGACCGACGGCGGCACGACCGAAACGGACGACGGCACGTGACCGGGCGACACGCGTTCCGAACGGGGGTGACGCCCCGGCGAACCCACCGGCCGGCTGTCGTCAACTGGTTCCAGTTCCCGCGTCCACCGGCGAGTCGCCGTCGTCGATCTCGTCGAGGACGCGCTGGTGGAACTCCTGGAGCACCTCGCTCTCGTCCTCGGCGAGCACGACGTCCGAGGCCATCAGCGTCGCCAGGCCGAACGCCCGGGGCGACGGTGAGTCGACGCGGTGATGTTCGACCGCGACCTCGCCGTCCGCCACGTCGGCCAGCACGCGCTCGATGGCACCGACGGCGAGTTTGTCTTCGAGGATCTCGCGGTAAGTCTCTTCCATGACCGCGAACTCGTCGAGGTCGTCGGCAAAGCCCAGCAGCATCTCGGAGCTGACCTGCTGTTCGCTGGCCGACTTCTCGTAGCCCTTGTACCGCTTCAGGATCATCAGCGAGCGCGTGGCGTTGATGCGAAAGTACCGCTTTAACAGGTCGGTGCCGTCGAGACTCGCCCGCAGGTCCGCCCGGACGTCGCCGGGGTCGATGTCAGCGAACACACCGAGGAGGTCGACTTTCCGATTGAGCGGCATCGAGAGCGTGAATCCGTTGTCGGCGACCGCGACCTGGACGTTGGCGCTTGCTTCCCTGGCGACCCGATACGCGAGCAGTCGCGAGAGCCCGTCGTTGAAACGGCGGCCGTAGTTGGAGTGGACGTAGTAGCGCCGCTCGTACTCGTCGCGGTCGAGTTCCTCCTCGACGACGAGGCGCTCGTCGGTGCTGACGCTCGTCGACCCCGCGTAGGCGACCTGCTCGCTGAACATCCGCGCGACGGCGCGGACGCTGTTCTCGTCGAGGGGGAACTCCCTGAGCCAGTGACGGACGGCGTTCACCCCGCCGCGTTCGAGGTGGTCGAGGAGTTCGCGCTGGAAGGCGAGTATCTCGCGGCCGAGGTCGTAGGACAGGGGCAGACGCTCGCTGAACCACGAGGGAACCGTGGGGCGGGCCGAGGTGTGGTCGACGTAGACTTTCGATCCCCGTCGATAGCGGTACTCGAAGTTGTCGCCGCCGAGGACGAACACGTCCCCGGATTCGAGGGTGTCGAGGTACTCCTCGTCCAACTGGCCGACCCAGTCGTCGCCCGAGCGGGTGAACACGTCGCAGGTAAACGAATCGGGGATGGTGCCGATGTTGGTCATGTAGATGACCCGCGCGAGGCGGCCGCGCTTGCCCATCAGGGGTTCGCCCACGGGGTACTCGTCGTAGTGGTACTCGCCATCGGGCGGGTCGTTGGTGTCGCGCCAGACCTTCGCGTAGACGTTCTTCTCTTCGAGGCCCTCGTAGTCGGCGGTGAGATATCTGAGCAGTGACTCCCACTCCGCATCGCCGTAGTGCCGGTAAGGGTAGGCCCGCCGGAGGGTTCTCCGGATATCGCGCTCGGGCCGGATCTCGGCGATAGCCATGCCGTAGACGTGCTGAGCGGCGACGTCCTGGGCGTTCCCGGGGACGAACACGCGGTCGACGAACCCCTCTTCGGCCTTCTTCAGCATGACCGCACACTCGACGAGTTCGTCGCGGTCGAGCGCGAAGACGCGACCGGTGACCGTCTCGCCGAGCTGGTGACCCGCTCGACCGACACGCTGGAGCAACGCGGCGACGGACTTCGGTGAGCCGACCTGTACCACGAGGTCGACGTGGGGCATGTCGATCCCGAGTTCGAGACTCGTCGAGGTGGTGACGACGTCCAGTTCACCCTCCTTGAGTTGCTGTTCGACGGCCTGGCGTCTCTCCTTCGAGAGGCTGCCGTGGTGACAGCCGGAGTTTTCCTCGTCGTAGCCGTCGAACCGTTCCCGGAGGTTGTGGAGGACGCGCTCTGCGCCCGAGCGAGTGTTCGTGAAGACGATCGTGTTGGTGTGGTCTTTCACGAGGTCGTCGAGTTGCCGGTAGAAGCGGTCGTTGACGACGTCGGCGGGCGTGTTCACGAGGTCGTCCGTCGGACAGACGAGTTCCATGTCGAACTCGCGGGCGAAGCGGGCGTCGACGATCTCGTACTCGCGGGGCACCATCGTCGGCCCGTCGGTCGCGCTGGCGCCTGCCGCAGTGTCGGCGTCCGGCACCGCACCGCCGTCGGCTGTCGGGGTCTCGGCGTCACGGTCACTGTCGACGCGCGACTCGGCCGGTTCACACCCGACGAGGAACTCGGCCATCGTGTCGAGCGGTTCGACGGTGGCCGAGCATCCGACCCGCGTCGGCGAGTCCTCGGCGAGCGCTTCGAGTCGCTCCAGCGAGACCGAGAGGTGGGTGCCGCGCTTGTTCTCGGCGAGGCTGTGGATCTCGTCGACGACGACGTACTCAACAGTCCGGAGCTTTTCCCGGAACTTCGGCGAGTTCAGCAGGATCGCGAGCGTTTCGGGCGTCGTATTGAGGATGTGGGGCGTCTCGTCGAGCATCGCCTGCCGGTCGGCGTCGGACGTGTCGCCGTGGCGGATCGCGTGGCGGATCTCCACGTCCTCGCCGCGGTCCTCGAGCCGGTCGGTGATGCCGTCCAGGGGTACCTCCAGGTTGCGGTGGATGTCGTTGGCGAGCGACTTGAGTGGCGAGACGTACAGACAGTAGACGGAGTTGTCGAGGCCCCCGGCTCTATCGCGCCTGAAGAGTTCGTTGATGATGCTTGTGAAAGATGCGAGTGTTTTGCCCGACCCCGTCGGAGCGGCGACGAGAGCGTTCTCACCCTCGTGGATGAGCGGGATGGCCTCTTTCTGTGGTGGAGTGAAGAAGCCGCCGTTCTGGGGGACGAACGCGCCGAACTGCTCGACCCACCACTCCCTGACCGGGGGTTCCAGCAGGTCGAGCACGTCGGCGTCGTCTACCCCGACGCTGGCGGGGTCGAAGGGTACGTCCGACTCCGCGAGCAACTCGCGTCCTCCCATCCTGTGGCCTTGCGGCCGGTTAGGCCCACCGCGTCAAGGGCCTTTGGACTGTACAGTGAAAGTAGTCAGATCAATCCGAGAAGGCCTCGCCGGTACTGACTTCCAGAGCGACGTAACCGACGATCCCGACGACGACCGCGACGGCCGCTAGCGCGATTCCGGTCGGATCCGTACCGAACGTCTCTCCGAGTGCGATCCCCGGCGACTGGCTGACGACGAGTGCCAGTCCCGCGACCGCGGCGACGAACAGTCCCCCGACTTCCCACAGGAGCGAGTTGTCGCTGCCTTCCATGACGTACCGTCCTCTCGGAGACGACAAAAGTCTTGTTCCACGACCGGACTGTCGGTCAACTCGACAGGGCGTCGCGGTACCGCCAGCCGACGACGGCGACGGCGATCACGGCCACTGCGGCCCCCAGCAGGAACGCGTCGCCGTCGTAGCCGTAGGGGACCGACATCTCCGTGGTGCTATCGAGGATCCACAGTCCGAGGGCGAGTACCGCGACGAGGGCGCCGACCACCTGTCCGAGTTTCGAATTGGAGGACCGTCCGGGCATACTCCGACGTTGACTCTCTCCCAGGATATCGTTTTTGGCAACTGATGTGGGGCGTTTATCAGTCCCGTCGAACCACCGTGGCGCGCGCTGTCGAGCGCTTTTATGCGCGAGACGACACCGTGCGAGGGATGAGCATCGCAGGCCGAAGGCCGAGAAGCGCAAGAGGTTGGGGAGGTGTGAGGCCTACGCCTGGGATGTGACCGACGTGATACAGAACTGCTGTCACATCAGCCGCGTTCTAATTATTAAGTGACACATCCAAGTGAGAGAGGAAGTAATACGTTCGTCCGGAGTCCGCGACCGCCCTCGTGATAGTGAGATGGAAGCCCTCGACGCGCTCGCGGTCGCTCAGCGACATATCCGCGCTCTCCGCACCGCCCGCGCGGATAGGGGTCGCTGAGACGACTCCGTTCGCTTCGCTCACCGCGAGCACGTCTCGCCCTTCCAGTCCGCCAGGATGATTTTCTGTCAGATCAGCCACCGAACGTTCCACGTCGAGACGGCCTGTGCAACCTTATTTTTCCTGGCGTCCTGACGAGCGAAGCGAGTCAGGGCTCGGGGGAGCTTGCTCTCCCGGTGGACTGAAAGGGCGAGGCGCGGTTTCACTTTAATCGCCTGAGCGGGCTCTATCCGCGCGAGTGCGTCGCGCTGCTGTTGTCCGAGCGCGGATATCCCGCTCAGCGACCGCGACCGGGCCGAGGGCTTTCAGCTGTCACTGTGAGTAGCGGTGCTGTCGCCTCGAACCGAGCGTAGCAAGAGAACGTTCGACCAGACTTCCAGCGAACCCTCTCGAACAGCTACCAGCTCACTCCGAATCCGCAAAGGCAGAAACGAAGTCCTCCGTCGAGTCACGCCAGGCCGCGATGAGTTCGTCGTCGTTCTCGCTGTCCCAGTCGTCGATCTCCTCTTCGTCCAGGAAGTCGATCGTCCGCTCGACGCCCTCCCGAAACGATATCGTGTACTCGAAGTCCAGGTCGCGTTTCGCCTTGCTGTTGTCGAACACCGTCGAGAACCGGAAGTGGTCGAGCAGCGGGTCGGTCCGCTCGGGCACCGCCTCGACCAGCTGTTCGGTCGGGATGTACACCAGGTCGGGTTCGGGGGCGTCCATGGCGTCGGCGACGTACTCGTGGTACTGGTTCCAGGAGATGACCTCCTCGCTGGTGACGTGATACACCTCGCCGTAGGTCGTCTCGTTGCCGATCGCGTTGACGAAGGCACCGGCCACGTCGTCGCGATGGCAGGGGCCCCACAGCGTCGCGCCGTCGCCGTGGACGATGACCGGCTTGCCCTCGCGGATCCGGTCGAGGTAGTACGTCCCCCAGCCCATCGTGTGGATGACCGGCCCGCCCTCGCCGTAGGTGCTCCACGGGCGAACGACGGTCGTCTGGAAGGCGTCCCCGTGGGCGTCCATGAAGATGTCCTCGCACTCGGCCTTGTTCGCGCCGTACTCGCTCACCGGGGGTTCCCGCGGCGCGTCCTCCGTCGCGGGGTTGGCGTTCAGCGGTCGGTGGTACACGTCGACCGTCGAGCAGAATATGAACTGGTCGACGCCCGCGAAGGCCTCGACGGCGCCCTCGGCCTGTTCGGGAGTGAAACAGACCATGTCGATCACGACGTCGGGGTCGGCCTCGTCGGCCGCCGTGGCGATGTCCGACTGTTCGTTGCGGTCGCCGTAGACGTGCGAGACGGACTCCGGTAGCTCGGAATCCGTCTCCCCGCGGTGAAAGAGCGTCACATTGTGGCCGGCATCGACGGCCTGTCGTGTGATCCCGGTGCTGATCAGTCCCGTCCCGCCGACGATGAGAACGTCCATGCTCTCACCGTGGAAGACGACGCGGATAAAACGTCGCGTCCCGGAAGTCCGCGCACGGGTCGACAGCCGTCGAGCGTCCGTGTTTCCGGCCCTCCGTGTTCCCGGTCGTTCGTCCGCGATTTCGGTCCCTCGTACGCGTTCCCGGTCGCTCGTCCGGGTTTCCGCCTCGCGAAGCCTTTTGGACCGGGCGAGCGACCGCTTTGCATGGCTTCCGACTACGATATCGGCGTTCAGAGCGTCGTCTACCAGGATTTCTCGCTCGTCGAACTGCTCGCGGAACTCGACGACGTCGGCGTGGACAACCTCGAACTCTGGAACTATCATCTCTCGCCAGACGACGGACCAGAAGTCGTCGAAGCGGGTGTCGACGCCATCGAGGAATCGTCGGTCACGGTGTGTGGATACGGCGTGGTCGACCTCGACGACACCGGCCAGGCCCGCGAGCACTTCGGCTTCGCCGACCGACTCGGCGCGGGCTACGTGACCGTCAACTACCCGCCCGCCCGCGACGATATCACCGAGGAACTGGTCGCGCTCGGAGACGAGTTCGAGATGGACGTGGGCATCCACAACTACTCGTCGGTCCACCACGACGACCTCTCGCGGGTCTTCTCGACCATCGACGACGTCCGCGGCGTCCTCGACTGCTACGACGACGAGCGGCTCGGCCTCTGTGTCGACACCGGCCACTTCCTCGTCGAAGAGGTCGACCCCGAGGACGTCCTCCGGGAACTGGGCGAGCGGGTCAACGGCGTCCACCTCAAGGACACCTCCGCCGCCGAGATCGAGGACTACCCCGGCGCCGGGAAGCTCGACCTCCCCACGTTCTTCGGGTTGCTCGACGAGCACACCGACCTCCACGCCCCGGTCGTCGTCGAGTACGAACTCCCCGCCGACCGCGCGAGCGACGCACTCCGCGAGGCCGTCTCGAACGTCCGGACTGCGATGGACTGACCACCGACCGAGACTCCCGCTGGAGAGCAGTCTATCGACGCCGGAGCAAACCACCGTTCGGCACCGGCCGATCGGGCCGCTTGTTCGCCGTTCGTCGAAGAGTCGTTCGTCGACTGTGGGCGTTCTACTGCTCGATTTCGGCGGATTCGGCCATCAGTTTCAACACACCTATGTGGGCGACCCACACACGGACAGTATGAGCGACGAACTCGACCGGGGACTGGAGGGTATCACCGTCGCCGAGACGCGTCTGAGCGACATCGACGGCGAGGCGGGCGAACTCGTCATCGCCGGCTATCCCGTCGACGAACTCGCGCGCAACGCCACCTACGAGGAGAGCGTCTACCTCCTCTTTCACGACCGACTGCCGACGAGCGAGGAACTCACCGACTTCCGGACGGAGCTGGCCGGCCGGCGGGATATCGGCGAGGAGGTACACGCGGTCCTCGAACGCGCCGCGAGCGAGGGGAAACCCGCGATGGACGCCCTGCGGATGGGCGTGGCGGCGGCGACGCTGGGCACCGACGACGGCGACCCCGAATCCGATGCCCTCCGGGCTATCGCCGTCTTCCCGACGATCGTCGCGGCCTACTGGCGCTACCGCCAGGGCGAAGAGCCCGTCGAACCGCGTACGGACCTGCGCCACGCCGCCAACTATCGCTACATGCTGACCGGCGAGGAACCCGACGCGGCCCAGGTGCGGGGCCTCGAAACCTACCTGAACACCGTGATCGACCACGGCCTCAACGCCTCGACGTTCACCGCGCGTACGGTCGTCTCGACGGAGTCGGACGTCGTCTCGGCTGCCACGGCCGCGGTGGGCACGCTCAAGGGCCCGCTCCACGGCGGTGCGCCGGGACCCGTCCTCGACATGCTCAACGAGATCCACGAGACCGGCGACCCGGAGGGGTACGTCGAGGAGACGCTCGACGCCGGCGAGCGACTGATGGGCTTTGGCCACCGCGTCTACCGCGTCCGGGACCCCCGTGCGGCCGTCCTCGAAGCCGCCGCCGAGCAGTTCTACGAATCCAGCGGCGACGCCGACTTCTTCGCGACCGTCCGGGCCTTCGAGGACGTCGCCGTCGATATCCTCGCGGACCGCTACCCCGAGCGCCGCCTCGACACGAACGTGGAGTTCTACACCGCGGCCCTGCTCGACGGCGTCGGCGTCCCCAGAGAACTGTTCACGACCAGTTTCGCCGTCTCGCGGGTCGGCGGCTGGATGTCCCACGCGCTCGAACAGCTCGACGACAACCGCCTCGTCCGACCCCGCTCTCGGTACGTCGGTGCGAGCGACCGGGCGTGGACGCCAGTCGACGAACGGGACGGGCAGGACCACGTCGACCGGAGCGACGAACCGGAGACGGCCTGAGCGGACCTGTCGTCTCACCGGTCGTTGCGGAGCAAAAATGGCGTTAATTCGCGTGAATCCGGCCTGGTGGTGGCCGGTCTTTAGGCAGGTGACACTCGAAGGCACAGGTGATGCCCTCGCTCGCGCCCCCCGACCGAGCGCCCGACGCCCGGGTCGTCGTCGAACCCGGCGAGTCGACGACGGACGCGCTCGTCAGGGCGGCCGAGCAGGCCGGCGTCGACTTCGAGGGATCGGGTCCCTGGGTGCAGGACCTCGTGGAGGGCCACGCGCTCAACCGCCTCTTTCTGGACCCCGACCCCGGGACTGACGACGGACGGGCCACGCTCCTGCTGGAACTGTGGGGACACGTGTTCGTCCTGACACCGACCACGGTAGAAGTCTACCGATGAACGGACAGTCGACCCGCTCGGCCCCCCGAATCGAAATCCCGCAAATCCATCCGAAACGACTCGAAAGGATCTGGCCATTTACGTCGGTTCAGTCCTGAGTCACTTTCGATGCGCCAGCCCGAACTGTTCGAACGCCCCGCCGACGCCCGGACTGTCGTCGAACCGGAGGAGTCCGCGACGGACGCACTCGTCAGGGCGGCCAGACGAACCGACGTCGACCCACTGGCCAGGGACAACCGGGTCCAGGACGTCGTCGACGGAGACGCGCTGGACCGCCTGTTCGCGCAACCCCGGTCCGAACCGGACCCGGACCCGGACCGGACGAAACTCGTGCTCGGCCTCTGGGACCGCGTCTTCGTCGTCACTCCGCTGGAAGTCGAAGCCTATCGGCCGCCGGTTCGGTCGTGACCAGTGCATCCGGCCCAGGAGAACGTAAGGCGTATCGGCACGCCCGGTCCAGAGTCGATATGAGCCTCGACGACCTCACCGACGCAGTCCAGGACAACTACGGCGCACTCGACGAGGAACTCGCGGTCACGACCGACCGGGAGACGCGCAACGAACTGGCGATGCTCGAAGCCGCACTCGACCCCGAGGATACCGACGAACTCGTCCGTCGCGCGATACACATGCTCTTTCAGTCCACCGTCGAGACCGGCAGGCTCGATTTCCACCTCCGGTCGACCTACGACGTCACCTACGACGAGTATCTCTCCGGCATGACCTTCGAGGAGATGACGGGCGCCGACCAGTTCCCACAGAGCGGCGACCCCGACGACCGACGCTACCAGTTCTAAGACGACCTTTTTTCCGATCGGGTGTCCTCGGGCCGCCTTCGGCGACCCTGCGGGCACCACTCGCGCAAAAAAGCTCGGACAAAAAAGCGCTCGCTTCGCTCGCGTGAACCGCCTCGCTCGCTCCGCTCGCTCGGCGGATGCTAGTTCGACCGCAGTATTCCATCCAGCACGTCCAGTACTGCGTCAGTGTCTTCTCCCCGAGCACTCTCACCGAGTTCGACCTGGAGACCCGAACCGTCCGTCGCGAGCCAGTTGACGAAGTTCTCCGGGTGCATCCCGCCGTACTCCCCACTGGAAACCGCCTGAGCAGGAATCGACAGCGCGTCGTCGAGGCGGTCTGCGACCTCCCGTTTTATCGCCCGGTCGACGCGACCGCCGACGAGCACTTCGTCGTCCCCGAGTCCGTGGAGGCTGAGCACCGTCTCGAACCCGCGGTCCTCGATCTCGCCCAGTAGCGGATACTCCTCGGGGTCGAACGCCTTCGACGGCGGGTGCCACTCCTCGTAGGCGCCGACGGCGTCGTCGAAGCCGAACGTCGCCCAGCAGCTCGCGTTCGGAAGGCGCGTCGCCAGTTCGACCGCGAGTTCGCCGGTGCCCGGTTCGACGCGCCCGCCGTGGGCCCCACAGACGAGCACGTCGTCGTTCTCGTAGTCGTCGTAGAGGAACTCCGTCAGGTAGCCCGACTCCGTCTCCGCTATCGGTTCGGTCCTGATTCGCCGGCGGGTCACGACCGACCCTCGGAACTGGTCGCTTGTAACCGGATCGGGATTCGGAGCGCTCGACACCGGGTGGGAGATCCTCCGGTCGTCGCTCTCACGCGGTCGCCTCGAACGACTCGGCCAGCAGGTCGACGGCGAGATCGATCTCCCGCTCGCGGACGTCCAGCGGCGGCAGTATCCGCAAGGTCCTGTAGCCACAGCCGAGCATCAGGAGCCCACGCTGGAGCGCCGCTTCCATCACGGCGTCGCGACGCTCTTTCGTGTCGCACTCGACGCCGAGCAACAGTCCTTTGCCCCGAATGTCGGCCACGCCATCGGGGTCCGACTCGCGGAGCGTCTCGCGGAACTGCGCGCCGCGTTCGGTCGCGTTGTCGAGCAGGTCCTCCTCCTCGATGACGTCGAGCGTCAGCGCACCCTGGAGTGCGGCGACGATATCCCCCCCGCCCCACGTCGAGGAGAGACGCCCCCGCTCGTCGGGGAAGACGTCCTCGCTGGCGAGTGTCGCCCCCACTCTGAGTCCTTTCCCGGCGGCGATCACGTCCGGTTCGTAGGGGTAGTGGTCCGACGCCCAGAACTCCCCGGTCCGGCCCACGCCCGTCTGGACTTCGTCGGCAACGACGTGGAGGTCGTACTCCGCACAGAGGGCCGCGATCTCGTCGGCGAACGCGTCGCTCGGGTAGCGCAGGCCACCTTCGCCCTGGACGGGTTCCAGTATGAGATAGGCGACGTCGTCGGGGTGGACCGCACCCCGGTCGGGGTCGAGCAGGCGCCGGAGTTGCGAGCGCTCTCCCGAGAGGAAGCCACACGAGCACGTCTCGGCGGTACAGGTCCGGTCGTCACAGAAGGGGACGTCGTGGACCTTGTCGATCTCGGGGAACTCGCGGCGGTAGACCGACTTCGAGCGGTTGAGCGAGAGTGCGCCGAGGGTGCGGCCGTGGAAGGCCCCCTCGAAGGTGATCCCGTAGTCGCCATCGGTGTGGTCGTAGGAGACCTTGATGGCGTTCTCGACCGCCTCGGCACCCGAATTCGAGAGGAAGACGGTGTCGAGGCCGTAGTGACTCGCCCGGTCGGTGAGTCGGTCCATGAGATCGGCCGGGCCAGGCAAGTCGTGGTCGTCTAACGGGCCGCTGGCGACGTAGAAGTCCTGGCCCGCGATCTTGGCGGGGTCGGGCAGGTCGAACTCGTCGAGGCGCTCGCGGAGCGTGGGATGGTTGTAGCCCAGCGGCGCCGCGGCGACGTGACCGGCGAAATCGAGCAGGACGTTGCCGTCGACGTCGGTACAGAACGGGCCGACCGCGGGCGCGGTGTGGTCCCAGACGAACTCGTAGACGTACGTGCTCGTCGCGGCCGACTCGTGGTGGTACTCGACCCACTCGCGGGCCCGCTCGCCCGGGATCGAATCGACCGACGGTTCGACGGTGTCCCTGTCCATAGCCACGGACTTCGGAGAGAGCGGTGAAAAGTCATGTGTCCGGGAGGCGAGCGGTCGGCCCTCGCAGCCGCTCCTCGCGACAGGCCCAGGTGCGAACGTGCTGGGCGCTATCGCCGAGAAATGAGGAAGATCAAACGACGATCTGACGGTCACGAAGACACTTGTATCGCAGACTGGAATACGGGGACGTGAACCGTCGACAGTTCCTCGCTGTCTGTGGTGGCGGGGCGGCTATCGGTATCAGTGGGTGTCGCAGTCGAGACCCGGCGGGGGACGCTCCGGCGGACGGAACCGAGACAGCGGAGCCAGCAGGGAGAACCGGCACAGTCGACGACAGTCGCTACGAACTCGTGTCGTTCGAGTCTTCCTCCGAGCGGATCGAGCCCGACCACCGCTATACGATCGACCGTCGTACGCTCGCCGAGTCCGTCGAAGAGGACCACTCCGTCGTCGACGTCGCGAACCTGTCGGCGGATACCCGGTCGGCCCTCCGCCAGGCCCGGAACGGGTCGTATTCGACGGGCGACCTCCCTGACGGGACCCGAAGTGCAGTCGAAGAACACGATTTCGTCGATTTCGGCCCGGACGACGACGGCCCACCCCGATACATCGAGTTCAGGTTGTTCGAGATCGACCTCGACAGCCCGCCCCGGCTCACTGTCGAAGCCAGTCTGCTCGACCACATCGTGACGAGTGACGACCCGGCCTCCCTCGAAATCGTGGCGACAAACGGAGGGGATGAAACGATCAGGTGGCAGACCGGGCTGCCGAAACCGTTCGGGTGGCAGGTGGCGGATGGTCTGGTCCTGTGGACCGACGCCTACAAAGAAGTGGCCGCCGTCGAAGACGGCGAGATCGTCGGCGGGAGTGACGCAGCTGTCGCAACAGAACTCGGACCGGGAGAGACCGTCGCCGAGGAATACGAAGTCCAATCCGGCCGTGATGCGTTCGAGCCCGGTGAGTTCACGCTCGACGGCGAACTTTCGTACTGGTTCGACGGTAGATGGGAAGCCGTCTCCTACGAGGTCGGCTGGGAGATCCGGGAGCGCGACACCGGCCAGTAGCCGATAGAGATTCCGGTGACGAGCCACGCTCGAAGAACCACGGGGGTCGTTCGGAGACACACTTGGCTCTCACATCGTCGCGAGGGCGGTGACGACACCCGTCGCAACGAGCAAGAGCGTGCTGAAGGTGGCGACGCGGACGGCGAACTCGCGGTCGGGGCCGCCGAAGGTCAGGCCCGCCTTGACGACGATCGACGACGCCGTCGCGAGCAGGATGGCGAAGACGGCTTCCTCGGCCGTGAGCGGACCACCGCGATAGAGCAACACGGCCGAGGTCGTCGCACCTGCCGAGGAGACTAACCCTGTGAGCGCCGCCGTCACGTAGAAGCCGGCGGTCCCGAACTCGCTGGCCGCCAGTCCGCCCGCGACGACGACGAGCAGGAAGAGCCCGCCGAAGCCGAGGACGTTCCGCAGCGAGAAGGGGCTCTCCAGGTCCATCTCCAGGTTCTCGCTCCAGTCGGCCGTCAGCGCGGCGATGGCGACGCTGCCGAGTATCACCGCGCCCAGTGGAACGATCGCGCCGACGAGTAGCCCCGACTCGACCGTGAACGCGATCGCGATGGTGAGATTGCGTGCGGCCATCGCCGCGTCGGCCAGCAGTATCGCCGCGACGGCGTAGGAGCGAGTCTCCGGACGCTGGCGGACGTGGTCGAGCATCGCACCGACGACCGCCGTCGAGGAGGCGAGGCCGCCGAAAAAGCCCGTGACTGCGATGCCGCGACTGCCGTAGGTCTGGACGACCGCGTAGTTGACGATGCCGATGCCCGCGACGGTGACGACCAGCAGCCAGATGACCCGCGGTTCGACCGTCACGGAGAGCCCGCTCGTGCCGACGTCGTACCCGCCGGGCGGGAGGAGCGGGTAGACGACGAAGGCGATGATGGCGAACTCGGCCACCGACCGCAGTTCCGCACGGCTGAGTCCCCAGGCGAAAGAGTGCAGTTCCCGCTTGAGGACCAGCAACAGCGAGGAGATGACCGTCACCGTCACCGCTTCGAGCGTGTAGCCGCTCGCGACGAGGGCGCCGACGCCGTAGGCGACCAGTAACGAGACGGAGGTCGTCAGCGAGAGTCCCTCGATCTCGTCGTCGAGCATCCCCTGGACCGCGACGAGTACGCCCTGGACGATGACGAGCGCGCCGCCGACGACAACGAGCAACTCCAGGCCGACGACAGTAAAGACCGCACCGAGCAGGGCCGTCAGCGAGAACGTCCGGATGCCGGCGGACTTGTGTGACCACTCCCGCTCCAGGCCGAGAAAGAGCCCCAGCGCGCCCGCGAGGACGACCTGTGCCACCTCGGTGTCCAGCGGGAGTTGCGTCAGTGTCTGCACCCGTCGTCGTAGTCGACCGAGACGGATAAATCGTGGACCCGGGCCCCGGACCACCGACGGGAAGCGACAGCCGACACGGACACGGTAGCGTCGGCCAGACGCGAGGTCGGTCACCCGCCGAGTCGGCCGACTGTGGAGTCAGACTTTTGAGGGGTCGGGGCGATAGGCCGCCGATGGTCTCTTTCGAGTTCGACATCGACTGGCGACGAACGACCTGGGTCGCCTTCGGAGCGGCCCTCGGCCTGGTCATGCTGTGGGTGTTTCACTCGTTCGTCGGCACGTTCGTCTTCGCGCTCTTTCTGTACTACTCGACTCGCCGGATCAACGAACTGGTCCACGCCCGCGTCGGGCAGCGCACCGTCTCGGCAGCCCTCTCGCTGTTCGTCATCGCGTTGCCGGCGGTGTTGCTCCTGATCTACGCGACCGCCATCGGGCTCCAGGAGCTGGAGGCGTTCTCCCGGACGACCGACCTCGGTCCCTACCTCGACTACGTTCGGCCGTACCTGAACGTCTCGGGCGCCTTCGAGAACCCGCGGGAACTCTTCGACCAGGCCGGCGGAGTCGACCTCCTTCGGCGCACGCTCACGCAGACGACTGACTACGTCGGCGTCGTCGGGACCGCTCTCCTGCATCTGTTCGTCATGTTCTCGGTGGCGTTCTACCTGCTCCGGGACGACGACCGCTTCGTCGACTGGGCGAGCGGCCTCGGGGTCGACTGGGGCGTCGTCAGGGCCTACGCCGTCGAGGTCGACGCCAGCCTGGAGTTGATCTTCGCCGGCAACATCCTCAACGCGCTGGTGACCGGGACGGTCGGCGCGATCGTCTACAGTTCGCTCAACTTCCTCGCGACCGACCCCGTGTCGATCCCCTATCCCGCGCTGGTCGGACTGCTCGCCGGGATCGCGAGTCTCATCCCCGTCGTCGGCATGAAGATCGTCTACGTCCCCATACTCGGCTATCTCGGACTCCAGGCGTGGCTGGCGGGGGACGGCTGGAGCTTCGTCGCGGTCTTCGGTGTCGTCTCCCTCGTCGTCGTCGACGTCATCCCGGACCTGGTCGTCCGCCCCTACGTCTCCGGGGGGACCCTCCACACGGGTGCGCTGATGTTCGCGTACATCCTGGGATCGCTGCTCTTTGGCTGGTACGGCCTCTTCCTCGGGCCGATGATCCTCGTCTTCGTCACGCACTTCCTCCGGGTCGTGGTGCCGGAACTGCTCCCCGACGAGTCCGGGGAGGGCGGCGGCGCGGACCCGATGTACCTCCCGCGTTCGGGACCCGGTGCCGACGTGGCAGGCGACGACCCCGTGAGCGGGGGCGCGATCGAGTCCAGTCCCGGCGCGTCGGCGTCCGATTCCGGGTCGGGTTCGCACGTCGGCCATCCCTCCGGCGGCGTGCGCGATAGCCCGTCCGACGATCCGCCGGGCGACTCCTGACTCTCCGTCCACGATCCTGCCCCCTGTTTGGTGACTCCCGGTGTTCGCTCAGCGGTGACCCCCGCCCCGGACTCCCCGCAGTCGACGTCCGACGAGAAAGAGACCGACTAGAGGTCGACGTACTGGTCTTCCCACTCGCGACGGGCTTCGATCTCCCGGCGTCCCCGGCGCGTGAGACTGTAGAAGTTCGTTCGGCGGTCGCGCTGGCCTTTCTCGACGAGACCCTTGTCGACGAGCGTGTCGAGGTTCGGGTAGAGCCGTCCGTGGTGGATCTCCTTCTCGTAGTACTCTTCCAGCTCCTCTTTTATCGCGAGACCGTGTGGTTCCTCCTTTCCGGCGATCGTGTACAGCAGGTCACGCTGGAATCCTGTCAGGTCGTACATCGGTAACTTCCATCCCACTGTTCGTGTCGGATATAGATAAATATGACGGCTGATGGGCGAATGAGTCGCAATATCGGTGTATACCCCGCATCTCCCGCGAAACCGGACAACTAACGGCGTTGATGGAAACGTCACTCCGGTTGTATTTGCGTTGTTTCACGAGTCCGCCCGTCGTGCTCGTGCCGTCAGCGTGATAGCGACCACACACTTCCATCAAGTAACTGGTACACGACGTGAAACCGGCGCGTGCTTCGCCAGCCGTCGCGAGGTGGTCGAACGGAACTGCCAGTACTGTCGTGTGGTGGTTTCTCCGGTGGTCTCGGCTGTCGCTCGCGGGAACCCGAGCGTCGCTCACGGGGAGTGCCGACGGGGTGTCGAGACACAGAACTCACTCGGGGTGTAGCGTCGAAAGGAATGGAAAGCGAAGCGCGTGGGGAAAATCCCACGCGCACGCTTGCCGCCCTGAATTGGTCCCCGCTGACGCTTCGGCCCTCCAAGCGAAGCGTCACCTGATACTACCCGGTGCGAATTACTTAAACTTACCGACCTCCCCGCCCCGTGACCCCCTTCGTGTCCGGTGACCGACAGGTTGCGACACCCGGGGCCCCGTCCGACCAGATGGGTTTTGTGGCCCTGGGTCGTAGCCCGCCCGCATGAAAGTCCGCGGCGAGCGCGAGTGCCAGGAGTGTGGCACACACTGGTCGTACTACGACACCGGGAGTATCGTCTGTCCCCAGTGTGGGAGCGTCCGCAGCGTCGGGCTCGACGACCGGACCGAACACACCGCGACGACGGCCGAGTTCGACCTGAGCACCGTCCGTGGCGTGGTCGACGAGGTACCGCTCTCGGAACTCGCGGGCGAAGTCGAGACGGTCTGTGCCGACTACGTCCGCCGGATCGGATTCGTCCACGCCGGCGAGTTACTCCCGCTCGGCGACGTCTACCTCGCGGCCAGCGAACTCCGTCACGTCGCCGCCGAGCTGAGTCGCGCCATGCGGATCTCCGACGCCGAAGAGCGGTACTTCTTCGATCTCCTGGCCGGTGCCGACGAGGGCGACCGTCCCGCGCCCGCGGAGGTGCCCGAGTCGCTCCGGAGTGCGCGTGGCCTCGCCGCGGCCGCGGCCGTCGACGCCTACACGACGGAACTACGACAGTATCTCGACGAGCACCCCGACGGGACGGCCTCGCAATTGCTCGGGACGCTCGGTGAACACCGCAAGCGCGTCGCCGCTCTCGACGGTGAGGTCAGCCCGCACACCGCCGAACGACTCGTCCGCATCGCCCAGGACATCGGCCGCGCGGTCGCCGAGGACGACGAGACCGCACTCGCCCGCGCCAAGGAACGTCTCGACGACCTCTCTGTCGAGGTCTGAGCTCGGGTCTGGCTCGAAGTAATCGTTCGGTCCTGGCCATGTTTTTCCCGCTCGGGTATCCCCGCTTACGACGTTCGCTGCGGGTACCGCTCGTGGCAAAAACATGGGTCAAAAAAGCCGACTCCGCCGTCTTCGACGGCTCCGGCGGGGTCTCGCGGAGTGCGACGACGCGAGGCTCCTCAGAGTCCGCTCTGACGGCGAAACGCCTCGCTTCGTCCTCGTGAGCGACGTGAACGAGGGCTCGGAAGTGTTCGCTCTTCCGGCGCTCGGCGTACCTTCGTGGATAGCGCGAGCGTTCAATACGCACTCACACTGAACAATATCTCGGATTCTGCGCTGGGAGAGCGGTACGCTATAACAGCCACCACAATCGGCTCCCGGTCCCCGGTTACTGGTACATGCCCATCGGCTGGGCGCTGGAGCTCTCCTGGCCGGCCTCCTGCATGCGTTTCGCGAGTTCCTCGCGAGCGGCGCTGATCTCCTCGGCCTGTTCGACGAGGTCGTCGGTGCCGACGGAGACGCCGGCGATGGGGCCGACGCCCTTGGTCAGGACGACCCGCGCCGCGGCAGGGTCCGGGAAGTTGGGGCTCGACTCGACGACGAGTCCGGCCGCGTCGAGGCCGTCGCGGCGGGCCTGATAGAGGAGCGCGCCGGTCGGGCCGCTGATGACGCCGTCCTGAGTCGGGGGTTCGATACCGTGTTCGTCGAGGACCGCGGCGGCGTCGCCGTGTGCCACGCCGTAGAGCTCGGGGACGTCGGTCTTCTCGGCGGGGAGCCCCGAGAGGTACAGCGGCGTCGCGTCGAGGCTCGCGAGCCAGCCGGTGAGACAGCCGGCGAACTCCTCGGCGACACCCGGCGACACCGGGACGTCGCTCTGGAGGACGAGCAGGTCGCTATCGGTGTCGGCGTACACCCTGACGGGTGGTTCGTAGTCGGTCCGGCCGTCCCGGAAGACGGCCACCTCCGGGAGCCCGTCGCAGTGGCAGGTCGCGTAGTGTGTCATGTCGAGCGTGTCGACGAGGTGGTCGGCCGCGATCTTGCCCACGAGACCGACGCCGGGGAGCCCCTCGACGAAGGTCGGCGCGTCCAGTTCGACGTCTTCGTGGTGGACCGCTATCTGTGCCATGTCCGGGGACCCGACCGCGACGGGCATAAACGTAGCCCAGCAGGTGGCCCATCGCCGGGGACCTCGCCCAGCGAGTGCCACACCGTCTGGGACCTCGCCCGCCGAGAACGAGGGGGTTTTCACCGGCGGCACCGACCGGTGCCCATGGAGGTGCTGGAGCGTTACGAACCGCTGGTGGACGACTTCGCGGCCTTCCTGACGGCCTGCGAGCGGCCGTTACCGTCGGTCGTCCGCGTCAACACGATCAAGGCGACCGTCGAGCGCGCGAAGCAGGCCCTGGCCGAGGAGGGAATCGCCGTCGAACCGACGTGGCACGACGAACTGCTCGCGCTCCCGGAGGCCCAGCCGGGCGCCAACTGGCCCTACGTCCACGGCTGGCTCCACGGCCAGGAAGAAGTCTCTGCGGTCCCCGCCGAGGTGCTCGACCCCGAACCGGGAGACCGGGTCTGGGACGCCTGCGCGGCACCGGGGAGCAAGACGACGCAACTCGCCGCGCTGATGGACGATTCGGGGACGGTCGTCGCGACCGACAGCAACCTCGGGCGCATCTCTGCACTGCGCTCGAACGCCGAACGCCTCGGCGTGACGAACGTCGCCGTCACCAACGAGGACGCCCGCAACCACTCGCTGAAACCCTTCGACGGGGTCGAATACGACCACGCACTCGTCGACGTGCCCTGCTCCTGCGAGGGGACGGTCCGCAAGAACCCCGACACGCTCGAGGAGTGGACGCTCGACCACGTCGAGGGGATCGCGAGCGTCCAGAAGGGCATCCTGCGGCGGGCCGTCCAGGCGACGCGTCCAGGTGGCACGGTGGTCTACTCGACGTGTACGTTCTCCCCCGAGGAAAACGAGGCCGTCCTCGACCACGTACTCACCACCGAATCCTGCGAGCTGGTCGAGTTCGACCTCCCGCTGGCGCACGCGCTCGGCGTCACCGAGTGGGAGGGTGCGTCCTTCGACCCCACGGTCGCGAAGGCAAAGCGCATCTACCCCCACCACAACGACACCGGCGGGTTCTTCGCTGCGAAACTGACGGTGGGTGAAGCATGAGCGGCGACGACTCGGGGGCAGAGACGGACCGCGAGCAGGCCACCGCCGAGAACCGGAGCCACCGCTTCGACCGCCTCCCGGCGACGGCCGAGGAGCGCCGCGTCGAGGGTCGACCGACCCGAACGGAGGTCCTCGACTGGTGGGCGGAACGCTTCGGCGTCGACCCGGACGTCTTCGCGGACCACACGTTCTGGGAGCGCGGGTCGGGCAAGATCTGGGCGTTCGCGGGCGAGGCGCCGACCCCTGTCGAGATAGAGGCACTGGGACTGGTCTTCCTGCGGACGCGTCGCGAGCACTGGAAGCCGACACTGGAGGCGGTCCAGCGCTTCGGCGGGCACGCGACGGAGAACGTTATCGACCTCTCGCGGGCCGAAGCCGCGACCTTCCTCGCCGGCGACGACCAGGACCTCGACTGGGACGGCGACTGGGGGTATCTGGTCGTGACGAACGAGATCGCGGGCGAACGGGAACCGCTCGGCGTCGGCCTCTACGTCCACGGCGAACTCCGCTCGCAGGTGCCCAAGGGTCGGCGGCGGGACTTCCGCGTGGAGTGAGACGGTCGATCAGTCGTCGGCCGCGATCGGTTCCCCGTGGGTTATCTCGGTCCCGAGGAAGTCGAGCAGTTCGGCGAGCCACTCCGAGAGGTCCTCCCAGGTCTGGCCGGTCACGAGGTTGTCGTCGCGGGTCACCCCGTCGACCCAGGAACAACCGGTTCCCGCGTTTTCGACGTCCGTCCGGACGTCCGGCAGTGACGTCAGTTCGTAGCCGTCGAGCACGCCAGCGGCCGCCAGGATCTGCGGACCGTGACAGATCGCGGCGACGGGTTTGTCCTCCTCGAAGAAGTGTCGAACCGTCTCGAGGACGACCTCGCGGGTGCGGAGGTACTCCGGTGCGCGTCCGCCGGGGAGTACGAGGACGTCGTACTCGCCCGGGTCGAGGTCGTTCAGCGAAGCGGTCAACTCGAAGTCGTGGCCCCGGGTCTCGACGTAGGTCTGGTCGCCACGGAAGTCGTGTATCGCGGTCTTTATCGTGTCGCCGGCGTCCCTGTCCGGGCACGCGACGTCGACGTCGTGGCCGACCATCTCCAGCGCCTGGAACGCGACCATTACCTCGTAGTCTTCGCTGAAATCACCGACGACCACGAGAATGTCTTTTGCTGACATGACTGGTTCTCCACGTCGTAGTACACGTTCGATCGTCAAAAACCTGCCTGGAGCACGGCCCCACTGCTGTTCTCCTTCGGTCGCCGTCGCCCCCTCACGCGGTGTCGGTGTACGGGGCCGACCCGGACTATCTTCGAGCGAGCTCGATACCCGGCGGTCTCTCCGAACAGTTCCCTCCCGGACGCGACGATTCGACCGTCGATACTGGAGACCGAGAAAGCCGATTCAACCGTTGATACTCGGGGCCGAGAAGTTATATCGGTCCTGTGACGCACCCACACACGCATGGACTGGGTCCGCGCGCTCTGGTTCGCGGCGGCCGCGGTCGCCATCACGGTTGTCGTCGCCGTCGTCGTCGGCCTCCTGGCGGGGGACGCGGGTCTCACAGTCGGGTCGATCTCGGCCACGGGGGAAACGCCCACGAACCAGACCGCGAACTGCGACGACGTGGTCGTCCGTCAGGTCCACGTCACGGTCGAACTCTCGCGGGCGGAACTCGGCGTCGGGAACCCGCAGTGGTGGGGCGTCGGCGTGAGCGTCCGCGCGACCGTCTTCGAGGGTGCGAAGTCCAGACTGATGACGGTCCAGCCGGGCGAGTCGGCGACCGTCACGATCCCCTTCACGAACGTCCGCGAATCCAGTTCGGCACCCAGCCAGCGCGTCGACGCCGTCGTGCAGGTCGTCTCGGGCAACGTCGAGGTCGCCAGCGAGACCGCGACCGCCACACTCGACCCCGTGAAAGCGGGGAGAACGTGCTGACGGGGCCGACCAGTCCCGGCCGGTCGAGCCGATCCGGCTCGTCACCCCGGTCAGGCGTCGAGGTCGACCGCGTCCCCGGTCAACCGTCGACCTCGACGGCCGCGCGGGCCTCGGCGAGCAGGTCCTGGACCCGGACGATCTCGTCGGTTCGGCTCGACTGCATCGCGGCTTCGACCAGCGCGACTGACTGCAGGTTGTCCGCGACGTTCGTCTCCATCGCGGGACCGCCGTCGAGCCAGTCGACGAACTGCTCGACCAGCCACACGTCCGACCAGGTCTCCTGTTCGTCGAGTGAGATCGCCGTACCCTCGCCCTCCCGGACGTGAACGTCGTCACCCTCGTAGGGGAAGTATTCGAGTTCGCGCGAGTCGAGGACCAGCGTCGCGTCCCGACACTCCGCGCGGACGTAGTCGTTCCCCCAGCCGTTGAGCGTGACCGCGTTCGCTTTCGCCCCTTCCCACTGGATCCGCCGGCCGTTCTCCATCCGCATCTCGACGAGTGCCTGGCAGTCGCCGTCGTACTCGGCCCACTCGGGTTGCCAGGTGTCTGCGTACAGCGTCGCACAGCGCTCGCCCGCCATGTCGGCGAGGAAGTCGAGCTGGTGAACCGCGCCCTCGATCAGCAACGGGTCGGCCATGTCGTGGCGGAACGCGCCCCAGGAGCCGTACTGGCGCTTTGCGCAGGTGAATCGGGCGGCGAGGTAGTCCAGCGGACCGTACTCGTCCGACTGTATCCGGCGCCGCAACGTCGTCTTGTCCCGGTCGAACCGGTGACTCATCGTCACGCCCATCTTCACGCCGGCCCGCTCGACCTTCTCCGCGATGCGGACCGACGCCTCCAGCGTGTCGGCGATCGGCTTCTCCGAGAGGACGTCGAGGTCGTGGTCGAGCGCCGCGTCGACGATATCCTCGTGAGTCCACGGCGGGACGACGACCGTACAGAAGTCCGCCTCGGGGTGGGCGGCGAACGCCTCCGCCGCGTCGGTGTAGCAGTCCCCCCTGTCCAGTCCCAGATGCTCCGTCGCGTTGCCTAGCGCGTCCGCGTCGACGTCGACGGCCGCGACCGGTTCGACCAGCCCCTTCTCGACCACTGGCGGGAGGATCTGGCTGCACCAGGTACCGCCCCGCCCCCCGGTACCGACCTGTATCATCCGATAGGTCATAGCAACACGTCTGCACGTGCCGCGAAAAGCGTTGGCCTGGCCCGATCGGATCGCCTCTTTCCGTCCCCGGGCCGTCACCCGTCGAGCGTCACTTCGAGGTAGCGGGACGTCAGCGGGATCTCCAGCCGGAGCGACCGGCCGACGAACCCGTACGCCTGGAGGGCCGTCAGGAGCGCGAGGGTGACGGCGGCCACCGCGGCGGACAGGACGACGACGAGGAGAACCGCCTCGACGTACATGACCACCAGCGCGCCGACGACGGTTGTCAGCGAAACTGCGAGCGCCACACCCGAGGTCTGGGCCAGACTGTACTCCGCCGTGTGGCGTGCCCGCCCGGTGGACCATCGGTCTCTCATTGCGTGTGATCCTGTCGCCGGGAATCCCTTAATAATAATCTGAAATACATTTCTGTCGTCGCGGTTACTGAAATCCGTTTCGGGAGCGACGCCGGGACGGGTCCGACTGCCGGGGTCGGTGCGATCGACGCGGATAGTACCAGATAGTCAGCGGTTCAGTTCGTAGGCGTAGAACTCATCGGGGTCGGGGAAGAAGGCGACCGGGTCGTCGTGTTCGAACGTGGCGACGTGGGTGTGGTCAAGGGTCTTGACGTGGGTGTACATCTCCCCGCGGTCGGTCGCAGTCCGAACCAGACCGGCGGCGTGTCGCATGTCGTACGAGCCGGCGACGAAGACGACGACTTCGTCGACGAGGTCGATGCACTCGGTGACGACGAAGGCGAACCCGCCGCTGGTGAGCTGGTAGACGGCCGTCTCCTCGAAGGCGCCGGGGTCGAAGAGCGCCTCGAGGTCGGCGGCGTCGTCGCCGGGCACGACGTGCGAGAGCCCCCAGGTGTCGTCGCCCGTGTCCGGCGAGAGCGGCGTCGTGTCGCCGGCCGGGATCGTGAGCGTCTCGAACCCCTCGCTCTCGCGGTCGGCCGCCATCGCCTCCATGTCGTGGAGGGTGCGCTCCCAGTTGCTCTTGAGTTCCTCGCTGTGCTCGGCGACGCGTTCCGACGTCTCCGGGCCGCTGGAGCCGTCAGCCTGATGGGGCATACCTCGCAGTAACGTGACTCACACGGGAAAGCGTGGCGGCGAGTGCGGGTGTTCGCACAGGACTGCGAGTCCGGCCGGGACCGGGAACGCGCTGTACCCGTCAGTTCGTCCCCGCGCTTCGCTCACATCCGAACGCCCAGTCCGAATTCCAGGAGGATCGAGACGGCGAGCACCACGAGACTGGCGACGAAGACCTTGGGACTGCGGTCTATTCGGCGGTCGAACGGGAGGTGCTGGTCCCGGAGCGGGGGGAGCTCCTGTATCCGGGCTTCGAACCGGCTCTGGTGTGTGCCCTCGATCGAGACGCGCCGTTCGCCCCGGCCGGGGCGGCTCGGCTGGATCGCGAAACTGCCGGCCCCGAACAGGAGGAAGCCGACGACGAACAGCACGTACTTCGCGGCGACGAGCGACCCGCCGACGGCGTAGCCCAGCGCCACACAGCCGGCGCTGACGGTGCCGCCGACGACGGCGACCCAGAGCGTGAACTCGACGTATCTGGCCCACCACGCCGGTCCGCCGTCGGTCGGGTCGGCGGCTCTCCCGGGTGTTTCGACGGGCTCCCCGGGCACGCCGGTGGGTGCGTTGGTCGTACTGGTCGCTCCGTCTGCGGCGTTCGTCCCGGTCGCTCTCTCTGCGGCGTTCGTACTGGTCGCTCTGTCCGTGGCGTCGGCGTGGTCGGGCGTCGAGTTCGTCGAGTCGGTGGCCATAGCTGTCGAGTCAGTCGTCGGACCCGGTGTCGAGCACCGCGTCCACGTTCTCGTGGGAGTCGGTGTGGCGGTGACAGAAGCTCAGTCGCCCGGTGTCGCTCACGCTGTGGTGGTCCGGTTCGGTCGTGTCACAGACGCTGTCGAACTGTGCGCTCATGTACTCGCGAGCCTTCCCGGGGTAACCGTTCCTGACGTGTTCGGCGGCCCGCTCGACGTGTTCGAGCACCTCGTCGTCGGTCCGCTCCCGGTCGAAGAGGTCGTCGACCGTCTCGTTGACGTCGTCGAACCGCGAGAACGCGTCGGCCTGGCGCCGGATCCGGTCCCGGACGCTCAGGTCGGCCCGGGCGCGCTCGCGGACGACCTCCCTGAAGCGCTCGACGGCGTCCCAGGTGTCCGCGTCGAGGTGCTCGTACTCTTCGGCGCGGATCTTCGCCGGACAGCGCGTGGTGAACTGACACCCCTCCGGCGGGTCGCGCGGGCTCGGCGGCGTTCCGGGGAGCGTGAGCCGGTGGGTGTTGGCCGTCGGGTCCGGTTCGGGGATGGCCGACAGCAGCGAGTGGGTGTACGGGTTCGCGGGGTCGGTGTAGAGCTCCTCGGTCGGGCCGATCTCCATGATCTTCCCGAGGTACATCACCGCGACGCGGTCGCAGATGTGCCGGACCGCCGAGAGGTCGTGGGCGATGAAGAGATACGTGAGGTCGTACTCGTCCTGGAGGTCCTCGAGCAGATTGAGTATCTTCGCCTGGATCGACATGTCGAGGGCCGACACCGGCTCGTCGAGGACGACGAACTCCGGTTCGAGCGCCAGGGCGCGAGCGATGCCGACGCGCTGGCGCTGGCCGCCCGAGAACTGGTGGGGGTACCGGTAGTAGTGTTCCTCCTGCAGGCCGACGGTCGACAGCAGTTCCATCACCCGCTGGCGGCGCTCCGCCGGGCTGTGGCGCTCGTGGACGTCGAGGGGCTCGCGGACGATCTCGCCGACGGTCATCCGGTCGTCGAGGCTCGAATCGGGGTCCTGGAAGACGATCTGGGCGTTGCGCCGCCACCGCTTTAACTCGCGTCCGCTCAGCGACGTGATGTCGGTTCCTCCGAACGAGACGACCCCCTCGGTGGCGCTCTCTAACTGGACCAGCGTCCGGCCGAGCGTGGTCTTGCCACAGCCGGACTCGCCGACCAGCCCGAGCGTCTCGCCGCGCCGGATCGAGAAGCTCACGCCGTCGACGGCTTTCACCGGCGGGTCGGCGAAGACCCCGTCCCCGCCGTAGTACTTCTTCAGGCCCTCGACGTCGACCAGCGTCTCCCCGCTGTCGGGGGACTGGCGGCGCTCGTCCCGCGGAGCCATCTCGCTCACGTCGACCCACCTCCCGGAGACGCGGCGTCGTCGTCGGTCTCGTCGGTCTCACCGTCCGAGTCGGCCACGTCTCGCGTCGATACCTCGGACTCGTCTCGCGTCGATACCTCGGCGTCGTTTGCCAGGTCCCGGTGGTGCGCGACGGCCTCCGCTTTCGAGGCGTCCTCCGGGTAGAGCAGACACGCCGCCGTGTGGGTGGGGGCACCCCGGGAGCGGTCGTCACCGGTCGCGGACCCGGACGGCCGTCCGTCGGCGGTCTCGACCAGCTGGGGGTGGACCTCCGTGCAGTCGCGGAACTCCTCGGGACAGCGCGGCGCGAACCGGCAGTGCGAGGCCGGCTCGTTCGGCGTCGGCACCTCCCCCTCGATGGTCCGGAGGCGGTCCTCGTCGGCGTGCTGGCCCGGGATCGCCTCCAGCAGACCCCGCGTGTACGGGTGTCTGGGGTTCTCGAACAGTTCGACTGTCGGCGCCTTCTCGACAATCTCCCCCGCGTACATGACGTTCACGCGGTCGGTGACGTCGGCGATGACACCCATGTCGTGGGTGATGAACAGCAGGGAGAGGCCGCGTTCCTCCTGGAGGTCGGAGAGGAGTTCGAGTATCTGGGCCTGGATGGTGACGTCGAGCGCGGTCGTCGGTTCGTCGCAGATCAGCAGGTCGGGGTCGCAGGCGAGCATCATCGCGATGACGGCCCGCTGGCGCATCCCGCCCGAGAACTCGTGAGGGTACTCGTCGAGGCGCCGCGCGGCGTCGGGGATCGAGACGGCCTCCAGCAGGTCGATCGCCGTCTCCCGGGCCGCCTCGCCCGTGAGCCCGCGGTTGACCTTCAGCGTCTCGCGGATCTGGTTGCCGACGGTGAACACGGGGTTGAGCGAGGACAGCGGGTCCTGAAAGACCATCCCGATGCCGTTGCCCCGGAGCTCCTGGTACTGGCCCGCGGAGAGCTCGGTGGTCTCCCGGCCCTTGAACCGGATCGACGACCCGGGGAGGACCTCGCCCGGCTCTTCGATCAGCCCCATGATCGACCGCGCCGTCACCGACTTGCCCGACCCGGACTCGCCGACGAGCCCGACGGTCTCGCCCTCATAGACGTCCAGGTCGATCCCGTCGACCGCGCGGATCGTCTCCCGGTCGGTCCGGAAGACGGTCTGCAGGTCGCGCACCGAGAGGACGGGCTCTTCGTCCGCCCCGGCGCCGGCGTCGTCGGACCGCGTCACGGACTCGCTCATCCGGCGGCACCTCCCGCGGCGGCCTCGGCGTCGGTGCTCCCCTCGCTCTCGGGGTCGATCGCGTCGCGGACGCCGTCGCCGAACGCGTTCAGCCCCGTCACGAGGACGACGATCATCAGGCCGGGGATGAGCGCGATGTGCCAGGACTGGGTCGAGACGTAGGGCCGCCCGAGCGAGATGGCGCGCCCCCACGCGGGTGTCGGGGGACTGATACCGAGGCCGGAGCCGATGAACGATAGCGCCGACAGCGAGATGATGACGCCGCCGACGGACATCGACCCGTAGATGAGGAGGTACGGGACGACGTACGGGAGCATGTGCTTGCGCATGGTGACGCTGTCGCGCTGGCCGAAGCTCTTGGCCGCGTCGATCCACTCCTCCTCGGAGACCTGGAGCGCGGGGCCGCGGACCGCCCGCCAGAGCGTCACCCAGGTGATGAAGCCGAACACCAGCGCGAGCAGGAAGCCGCCGTCGAGGACGTTCGCGAGCCAGTGGCCGCGAAACGCCATCGCGACCATGAGCAGGAGCAACAGCCCGGGTATAGAGGTGATCCCGTCCGAGAGCAAGATCACCGCGAGGTCGACCCAGCCCTTGTAGTACGCCGACAGCAGCGACATGACGACCGCGATCAGCGTGGCGATCCCCATCGCGATGCCGGCGACGGTCAGCGAGATCCGGGCGCCGGCCATCACGAACGTGAACAGGTCACGACCGTTCGTCAGCGTCCCGAACGGGTGAAAGCGGCCGTACTGGTCGTAGCTCAGCGGACCGACGTTCTGGTCGCCGTCGCCCTTGGACTTCGAGTTGAAGTTCGCGTCGCCGACGTAGACGGTCTCGACGGACCCGCTCTCGCTGTCCAGGTACTTCATCTCGTTGCTGTAGGGGGACTGGATGTTCTCCTCGACGGTCGTCGGGCCGAGCGCGGGGGCGAACAGCGCCATCGTGGCGAACACCACGACGACGGCGATCCCGAACTGCCCCCAGCGGTGCCCGCGCAGGCGGTCGACGACGTCGTCGCGGGGCGTCCAGTCGGCGTGGCGGTAGTGCTCGCGGAAGACGAACCAGCCCCTGACGAGCCAGTAGCAGACGACGGCCGCGTACAGGTAGACGAGCGCGACCCGGATCGCCCAGGCGAGAGCGGGCTGGAGGCCGAGGAAGGTGCCCGTCCACGCGCCGTTCGCGGCGGTCCTGTAGCCGTCGTTGGGGATCGTCTCCCGGGAGAGCAGCGTCGGCAGGCCGTGAGCGGCGCTTCGCAGTCCGTCGAGGGTGGCGCTGACGGCCACCTGGAACTCGGCGATCCGCGTCGCGGCGCCGGGGGCGACGAGTCCGACGAACACCTCCAGCAGCCCCGTGACGGCGACGACGGCGGTGTCGACGAGCAACAGGAGGCCGCCCGCGAAGGCGCCGAACTCCAGTGCCAGCAACCCCACCGCGACCGCGAGCCACGTGACGGCGGGCCGGGGATGGGACGTGATTCGCTCCCGCAGCGACGATTCGTCGGTCCAGTCGACGTCGTAGTGCGTGTCGGTGAGGGTCGTGTTGGCACACATCGTGTCTCACTCGCTGGTCCCTTCGAGTCCGATCCGGGGGTCGATGATCGTGTAGGCGACGTCCTGTGCGATGTTGAAGAAGACGAGAATCAGGATGAAGACGTACGTCAGTGCCATGATTATCGGGACGTCGGCGCTGAAGATCGCCGACAGGAACAGGTTCCCGATCCCCCGAATGCCGAAGATCAGTTCGACGAGCACCGACCCGCCGATCAGCAGGTAGAACTCCCCCATGACGACCGGCAACAGGGGTATCATCGCGTTCCGGCCGACGTGTTTGCCGATGATCGACCGCGTCGGGAGCCCCTTCGCTTTCGCCGTCTCGACGTACTGGGAGTTGATGCTCTCCAGGACTGCAGTCCGCCCGATGCGGACCTCGTTGCCCATCGAGGACGACCCGAGGACGAGCGCCGCGGGGAGGATCCACTTGAACGCGACGGCCAGGTTGAGCGGACGGGGCACCGGTATCCAGAACCAGTCGAGCACCGGGACGCCGTCGAACGGGTCGACGCCCCAGAACAGGTGGCCCAGTTCGTTCGGCGTGCCGATCACGTCCGTCGGGAAGACGAACCCGCGGTAAAACGAGAGGAGGCCGCCGGCCGAGAGGACGCCCGCGAGCACGACGGCCAGCCAGAAGTTCGGCATCGCGCGCCAGACGATCCCGCCGAACGACGCGAAGTAGTCGCTCCACGTGTTCGACCGCAGGCCCGCGAAGAGGCCGAGCGGGATGCCCAGACACAGCGCGATGACGACCGACCAGAAGCCCAGCCAGATCGTCGCCGGCATCCGCTCCCAGACGAGTTGACTGACGGGCTGGCCCCGGGTGACGACCCAGGACTGGCCGAAGTCGAACGTGACCGTGTCGACGAGGAACTGTTTGTACTGGATCCACAGCGGGACCGGCTCGCCGTTGGGGTAGCGCAAGCCGAGGCTCACGGCGAGCTGTCTGGCCGCCTGTGGGTTGGCGTCCCGCCCGAGGATCGCCGTCGTCGGGTCGAACGGCGACAGATAGAGGATGACGAACGTCATCGTGAGGCCGAACAGGACGACCGGGATGCCGAGGACGATTCGTTTCGCGATGTACAGCAGTTTGTTCATGGCGTCGTATCGGATTCGTTGTCGTTGTGGGTGTTCGATCGACGGTGACGGGTCGGCCTGTCACCGTGTCGTCGGTCGGTCGGCGAGCGGTGGCCGCGGCGGGCGAGGTCGGGTGCGGTGTCCGATCGGGTGGGACGAGGCCGGACGCGGTGTCCGATGGCACCCGGTCGGGTCAGGTGGCGTTCCTCGCGCGGGCGACCGCTACTCCTTGTAGTGTTCGTCGTAGGCCTCGATGCCGCCGGGGAATATCTGCGGCGGGGTGAGGTGGTACGCGGGTTCGTAGCGGCCCTTGAACACGCTCTCCATGAACGACGGGTGGTTGACAACGTAGGCCATCGCCTTCCGGACGGCCTTGGGGACTTCCTGCAGGTTGAATCCGATGTAGTACGTCCCGATCTCGGGGACTCTGGCCATGTTGACCGTCTCGTTGTTCTCCATCGGGCCGTACGTCCCGATCTCGCGGCCGATGTCGTCGGTCGTCTCGATGCTGACCTTCTCGGCCTGGTACTGCGAGGTCGGGACGCCGCCGACGTCGGCGTTCCCGTTGAGGAAGTAGTTGAACCGCGCCTGGGTCTCCGTGAGGATAGCCTGGTCGATACCGGCGAACGAGGCCCCCTCGCCGTGGTAGTCGTCGTAGGCGTCCATGGCGAACTCGCCGCCGTTGCCCGACTCCCAGTTGACGAACTCGAACGGACCGGCACCGACCGGATTCTGGGAGAACTCCTCCCACTCCATCTCGCCGTCGTAGCCGGGGATGTCGCCGACGATGCCCTCTGGGACGGCCGAGAACGCCGAGTACGCCAGCACAGACAGCGAGAACGCGAACGGCTTCTGGAGGGTGATCTGCAGTTCGTAGTCGCCGGTCGCCTCGACGCCGATCGAGTCGGGGACGACCCGCGTGCGCTCTTTGGTCTCGCCGGTCGCCGTGTCCGTCTCGGCGTTGCCCTCGTCGTCGGTCACGGTGACCGTCTCCGTCTCGTGTTCGATCCCCATGACGCTGATCGGGAACCGCGAGTTCGTGGAGTGGGCCGACGACATGAGCCGCTTGATCGAGTAGGCGAAGTCCTGCGCGGTGAGCTCGTCGCCGTTGTGGAACGTGACGCCCTCCTTGAGGGTGAACGTGTAGGTCAGGAAGTCGTCGCTGACCGAGTAGTCTTTCGCCAGCAGGTTCTCCACCTCGGTGGTCCCGTTCCGGTAGTTGGTCAGGGCGTCGAACATGTCCATGATCTTCCCGCCGCTGGCCGTGTTCCCGGAGGCGACGGGGTCGAGACTGCTGAACGTCGAGGAGACGCCGCTGAGACGGTCTTTCCCCTCGATGCCGGCGACGGACCTGCTGGCTTTCGCTCGCGAGGGCCCCATCGGACCCGGCGGATTGTAGTCGACGCGGTCGTACCACATCCCCTCGGTGACCGACTGGAAGACCGGGATCATGATGGCCTCCTCCCACATCCCCTCTTCCATCTTCACGGCCGCGTCGCCGCGGATCTCGGCCGCCTCCTCGGTGTCCTGGGGGTTGCTCTCGATCCGGTCGAACTGGTCCATCATGAACTTCCGGACCTCGCTGGAGGCGTTGGCGTCCTCCGTCCAGAAGAGGCGGGCACCGTTCGCGGGCGTCTCGCCGCCGTAGACGGTGTTGGGCGGGTCCATCAGTTGCACGAAGTTCTGCGGACCGGGGTAGTCGGCGATCCACCCGAGCGTGTACGCCTCGTGGTTGCCGTTTCGGGTGGTCTCCAGCAGCGGCGAGAACGCCGCCTCCTCCCGGTTCATGTCGATGTAGGCCGAACCCAGCCGGCTGGCGATCGTGCTCGCCATCTCCTTCCACGTGGGGCTCGTGTACTGGATCCAGTCGAGCGTGTACCGGTTGTCCGGGCCGTACCCGGCTTCCTCCATCACGCGCTTTGCCTCCCCGATCATCGCTTCTTCCGTGCCGTAGGGGTAGTGGTCGAGGTCCACGACGGCCTGACCGGTGTCCGTTCCGTCGGTACCGGTCGCGTCCGTCCCACCGGGGCCTGGAGTGTCGCTGGTACCCGGAGTGTCGCCGCCATCGTCACCTCCCTCGGTGGCCGTACCCGGCCCCTGGCCGCTACACCCTGCAACGGCCGACGTCAGTACCGCTGCGCCAGTTGCTTTGAGAAACCGCCGACGACTCGCCTCGGACTCGCTCGGTTCGTCGGGCATAGGCCTCGTACCTGCTCAATAGGGTTAAATGGGGGAGAGATTCCGGGTCTTTCGAATTTCACGATCGCAAGACAGTGACGGTCAGTGATGATTTATCGTTATACTAGATGTGATGCCCCGACGGACGAGCGTCGGTGTCGACGTCGAGGCCCGACGCCGTCTCGGAGACTGCGTTCGTGTGGAGGGGTCGAGACACCGACGTGACAGGCCCACGTTAGGGTGTCCCAAAGGGATTCTCTGTCTGATGGGTGTCGCTGGGCAGGGTGACCGACACGCCCGACTGCGGTGTTCGACGCCGCCCAGACTCACTCCGCCTGGCGTATCGTCCCGCCGCCCAGCCCTTCCCACTCGACTCGATAGCCCAGTCTGGAGAGGGCGGCGCTGCTCTCGGTGATCCCCCGCGCTTCGAGGACCTCCTCGGCGTCGGCCAGCGACATCCCCGCCCCCAGTTCGTCGTCGAGATCTGCCAGCACCGCGGGCCGCACGAGCGTCCGCCCGACCAGTTCGTGTTCGGGGAAGCGCTTGTCCTCGACGGCGGTCTCGCTGACGCCGTACTCGTCTGCGAGTTCCTCGATGGTGACGACGTCGGCGTCGGGCGCGAGCTCCTCGGGGAGGGCAGCGACGCTGTCTGCCACGAGGTCTGACTCGTATCGCCGGAGTGTGTCGCGGACGTCCTTCACTCTGACCGACCCGGAGTACGGGATCGCGCGGTGGTCGCGTGCCTCGATCTCCTCGCCGACGCCCAGGTCCTCGTCGACGGCCACGAGGAGTTCGACGTCGTCGATCGCTTCGAGTTGGCCGAGCTTCTTCTCGACGTACGCTGGCGTCCAGAAGCCCATAATTTCGAAATATATCCTGAAGTCGGCGTAGGCGTAGTCGAACGCGAAGTCGGGGATAGCGACGCTCGCGCCCGCTTCCAGGGGTTCTGGTTCCCGGACCAGTTCCCAGTCGAGGTCGAGCGAGCCAAAGCGTGTGGCGAAGTCGGCCTCGACGCCGCTGTCGTAGCTCACCTCGGCGACGGGTTCGACGCCGGGCACCGAGACGTCGGCGTCGGTGAGCGTCAGTTCGCGCTCGGTGCCGCGGTCGTCGATGGTCGCCGTCAGATGCCACGCCCCGGCGGTCGCGACGGCGCGCAGGAGTCGCGCGAATCTGGTCCCGTACCGGCGCGTCCGCCGGAAGAGCCGGTCCGGGCCGGTCACGACAACCTCGCGGCCCTCGTCCGTCTTGCGGACTTCGTACATCAGTCGAAGGCGTTTGACAGCCGAGACGAGCGCCCGGGGGTCCGAGGAGCGGACGCGGACCTCGGTCGCGTCGAAGAGGGCGGTCTGGGCCAGCGAGAGGTTGTACTGCGCGACGAGTTGCTCGGGGCCCCACCGCGGGTCGACGGACGCGAGCACCTGTCGGTCCTCCAGGTCGGCATAGAGCGAGTCGGCGACTGCCTCCGGCTCGACGCCCAGCCGGTCGGCCGCCCGTGCGAGTGCCGTCTCTCGATCGGACCGGGTGACGACGCCGACCGATTCGGCGGCGGCGAAGGCCGCTTTGCGCGCTCGCTCGGGCGGGACGGCCGACCTGGTCTCGAAGGTGGCGTCGCGTTCGAGCAGTTTCGCGAACCCGCGGACGAGTTTGAAGTCGGGGGCCTCGCGTTCGAGGTCTGTGAGCGCCGCGTCGAGGTCGGCCCGCGGGCGGTCGACGTGGCCCTGGTAGACGCCGAGGACCCGTGCCGCGAGGTCGCTGTGGGTCGCGTCGGCGAACTGCGGGTGGTAGCCACCCCCGGCACGGGACACCCGCAGGAGGTCTTTCGTCAGCACACCGTCGACTCGACGCCGGGCGGGCATAAGCGCCGTGGCGGCGTCCGGTCGTCCAGCGCTCGGCTTCGACAGGGTTCCTGGCGCCCGGGATCCGGATGCCGTGACGTGAATTGCGGGATAGTCGTGGATTTATGTGTGCCTGCGCGTTTGAGGGAAGCATGCGGCTCACGACGGCGCTGAACGAGTACAAGCGACGTCGCTCACAGCGCTTTCCGGAAGAAGTCGGGACGACGGCGGGGTCGTTCTCGGGGCACGGGGACAGACTGGTACACGTCTCGACCGACGGGTCGTTGCGGGACTACTCCTCGTCGCTCTCCGGGCTCTACGGCATCGACCGCTCGCTGCTGGGCATCCGGACCAGGGGGGAGACGCGGTGGTTCGCCGACCTGGAGACCATCCGCCAGCACTACTACCGCGAGACCCGCCTCGTCGAGACGGAGTTCGACGCCGGCGGGTTCACCGTCCACCAGTACGACCTCACGCTGGGGCGAGCCCACGTCACGCACGTCGAACTGCGCGGCGCGGTCCCATCCGATGCCAGGCTCGTCGCCTACCTCACGCTCGCCCCCGAGGGCAAGGAGGCGGGGATCGGCGCGCTCGTCCACGACGACGCGGGACCCGACGGCACCCGCGCACTGGAGGTCTTCCATCGGCGCGAACACGACTACGTGAGCGCCTCGACGGGACTCGACGGCGTCTACGGCCAGCGACCCGAACGCTTCGCGGAGATCCTCGACGAGGACGCGGTCTCGATGCCACGCGGTGACGGTCACAGCGACCAGACGCGGCTGAGCGGCGACTTCGTCGTCACGGCCCCGCTGGAGGCGACCGGGCGCGAACACAGCACGACGCTCGTCAGTCAGCTCTCGGACCACGGCGAACTCGACCGCGCGACGGCGCTGGCGGACCTGCGGACCTGCGCCCGCGACCACGACGTCGCCGACGACCTCCGGGCGGCGGCCCGCGAGCGAACCGTCACCGACGTCCCGCCGTCGTTCCCGCGCTCGGCGCTCGTCCGGACCGACCTCCGGGTAATCGACCTGCTGGAGGCACCCTCCGGTGGGCGTATCGCCGGTCCCGAGTTCGACCCCTTCTACGCGAACTCGGGCGGCTACGGCTACGTCTGGTTCCGCGACGACGCGGCCATCTCGTCGCACCTCCTCGCCGCCAGCGACCACCTGGACGTCGACCCGATCGGGACGCTCGAGCGGAACGCGCGCTTTCAGTGCGAGGCGCAGTTGCTCGACGGCACCTGGCCACACCGCGCGTGGGCTTCCGACGGGTCGCTCGCGCCGGGGTGGGCGAACGCGAACGTCGAACACGACGAGGACTCCAAGGAGTACCAGGCCGACCAGACGGCGACGGTCACGGCCTCGCTGGCGACCCTCCTGCGTGAGCGCCAGGGTGAACTCTCGGACGGGGTGGCGGTCGAAATCCGCGAGACGCTCGTCGAGGCGGTCGACGCGCTGTTGCGCGACGTCGACGAGAACGGCCTCCCGTCGCCGTGTCAGAACCTCTGGGAGGACGCCGTCGGCCAGTTCACGCACACGGCGGCGACGTACCTGCAGGCGTTCGCCGCTGTGGGACGGGCACCGGTCCGGAACCGGTTGCGCGAACGGGCGGTCGCGGGCGCAGAGACAGTTCTCGACGGACTCGACGCGCTCTGGGACGAGGGACAGGGCGCCTACGGAATGCGCCTGGCCGACGGGACGCTCGACCGGCGACTCGACGCCGCGACGCTCGAACTCGTCGGCGCGGCGCGCGAACTCGACGCCCTCGACGACGTGACCCTCGAAGACGAGCGGGTCGACCGCCTGGCCGACCACGTCGGGACCGTCCTCGACACGCTGTTCCGGAACCCCCCGGATAGCGACGTCGCGGGACTCGTCCGCTACGAGGGCGACCGCTGGCGGAGCGCCGACCAGGACGCCGAGAAGGTGTGGTCTGTCGCTACCGCGATGGGCGCACTCGCCGCGGTCCAGATGGGGCGACTGCTCGACGACCGAGGGGAAGAGGGCGAGGACGGCGAGGACGGCGAGGCGTACATCCGCCGGGCAGGCCGACTCTACGAGTTGCTCGACGACGACGGACCGCTGACCTCCGAGGCGGGGTATCTCGCCGAGCAGGTGTTCGACGACGGGACGCTCGACAGCGCGACGCCGCTGGGCTGGCCACACGCCATCCGACTGCACGCGACCGCGCTCCTCCACGACGAGGAGGCGTTGCCCGCGGCCACCTCGGAGATCGAGGGCCCGACCGAGCGGCCGACGTGGACGACCGGCGAGAAGTACGGCGTCGCGACGGCCGCAGACCACGAGGCCGAGGACCCCTCGCGGGTGTGGTTCACGCTCACCGAGGGCGCGCTGACCGAGGCGCGCTTTCCCCGTGTCGACGTGATGAACCTCAGAACGCTGGATTTCCTGGTGCGAGCGAAGGGCGACTCGGACTACACCGTCCGCACCCACAGAGAAGACCGCTCGGAGAAAGACACGATCGAGCGACGCGTCGAACCGGTCGAAGACGACGCGCTCTGTTTCCGTCACGTCTTCACCGAGGCGGGCGACGGCCGCGGTCACGAGTGGAGGCTCACCGTCGAGTACGCGACCGACCCCGAACACGACGCCATCGTCGCCGACGTCGCCTTCGAGTCCGGCGACGAGACGGAGTACGACGTCCTCGCCGTCGCGGACACGGCGCTGGCCAACTCCGGCGGCACCGACAGGGGGATGCGCCTCGGCGAGGCGGGGCGCCACCACCTCGTCGCCCGCGACCCGAGCGCCTACACCGGCGACCACGACGAGTCGCTGCTCGTCGACGAGGACGGCGAGGGCTACTCCGTCGCGGTGGCGATGACGGCCGCCGACCGCTTCGACTGGGCGACCGTCGGCGTCGCCGGTGGCGACCGCGTCCGCTCGCTGTTTGCCGACGGGGAACTCCCCGAGGTCCGCTCGTCGGTCGACGTCGAGAACGTCGTCCTCGTCGGACGTCTGGGGTCCGGTTGGCGCACGGAGGGGACCGTGGCGCTCGGGTTCGCACGCTCGGCCGACACCGCCGCGGCGCTCGGCGAGGCCGACGGCGCCCTCGACAGGGGCTTCGAGACTGCCCGCGCCGATTACACCGATACCTGGTCGTCGTTCCTGTCCGAGGTCGAACTGCCCGACTCCGTCGCCGACGACGACGTGCTGGCCAACCAGTATCGGTTCGCGCTGATGTGTCTGCTCGCCGTCGAGGACAAGACCTACCACGGCGCCTCCATCGCCTCGCCGTCGGTTCCATGGGGCGAGGCCGTCACCGCCGACCGGTCGAAGGGCTACGGCTACAACTTCGTCTGGTCCCGGGACCTCTATCAGGTGTTCTCGGCGTTCGAGACCATCGGCGCCATGGACATCGCCCGCCAGCAACTGGAGTACATCTACGAGTACCAGCAGGACGACGAGGGCTTCATCCCGCAGAACACGTACATCAACGGGATCACCCGCTGGGGCGGCGAGCAGATGGACAACATCTCCTTCCCGCAGGTGATGGCCTACCACCTCGCCGAGCACGGGATCGGGTTCGACGACGCCGCCTTCGACTACGAGAACGTCCGTCGCTCGGCGGATTACGTCGCCCGTCACGGCCCGGCGACCGCCCAGGAGCGCTGGGAAGAGGAGTCTGGGTACTCCCCCTCGTCCATCGCTGCCGAGATCGCGGGCCTCGTCTGTGCTGCGACGCTCGCCGTCGAGGAGGGCCACGAGGAAGACGCGCTGGTCTGGTACGCGCTGGCCGACCACTGGACGAACAACGTCGACGCCTGGACGGCCACCGAGACCGGCACCGACCGCCACGACAACACGCCCTACTTCGTCCGCATCACCCGCGACGGCGACCCGGAGGCCGGCCACCTGCGCACCCTCGCGAACCACGGCCCGACGCTCGACGAGCGCGACGTCGTCGACGGCGGGTTCCTCGACCTCGTCAGACTCGGCATCTACCCACCCGACGACGAGACGATCGTCAACTCCGTCCGGGAGGTCGACGAGACGATCCGGGTCGACGCGGACCCGGCGGCGGGCTTCTACCGGTACAACGGCGACGGCTACGGCGAGCGTTCGACGGGTGACGTCGGTGCGCCGTGGACGGTCGAACACAGCGGCAAGGGCCGTCTCTGGCCCCTGCTGACGGGGGAGCGCGCCGAGTACGAACTGCTGGGCGACGGCGGCCTCGACCCGGTGGACTGCCTGCGCGCGATGGAGCGCTTCGCAAACTCCGGGCGGATGATCTCCGAGCAGGTGTGGGACCGCGAGCACGAGACCGACTACGACTGGCAGTTCGGCGAGGGCACCGGCGCCGCGACGCCGCTGGCGTGGGCGATGGCCCAGTTCGTCCGTCTCGCCCACAGCATCGACGCCGGCGAACCAGTCGAGACGCCCGCCGTCGTCCGTGAGCGCTACCGGGAGAACGGCGTCAGCGAACCCGACCGCAGTCCCGCGCTCCGGGTCGACACGCAGTTTCGCGGCGACTCGCTCATCGTCTCCGGTGAAACGACGGGGGTCCGCGTCGCTATAGCCACCCCCGCAGACCGCACGATCGTCGACGTCGACGACGGCGAGTTCGAGGCGACGCTCGACATCGAGGCCGGCGAGAATCAGGTCACCGTCGCCGCCGCCGCCGGCGAGGACCTCGAACGCGCGGGGACGACCGTCACGCAACTGCGACTGTAGGCTGCGCGCGTCGAGGGCTGCCGGCCGATCTCGCCTATCTCTCCTGTCTTCCGGCTGGTGGCTTCCGCTCCCGTCTCTCGGACCGGTGGTTCGTCTCTGTCACTGGACTGGCAGTCTCTGCTTCCGCTTTCCACACGTTGATTACCGCGACTGTGCTGGCACAGGCATGGACCCGCTTTCGGTCGGACTCGTCGGCTGTGGCAACATCAGCGATAGATACCTCGGGAACTGCGCGGCACTCGATGCCGTCGATATCGCCGTCTGTGCCGACCTCGACGCCGAGCGCGCAGCGGCGACGGCCGCCGAGTTCGACGTCGAGGCCCGGGGCGTCGAGGAGCTCATGAACAGCGAGGACGTCGAGGCGGTCCTGAACCTCACGCCGCCTTCGGTCCACGCCGACGTTCTGCGTCAGGCGCTGTCGGCCGACAAGCACGTCTACACGGAGAAGCCGCTGGCGACCGACGCCGCGGACGCGGCCGAGGTGCTCGCGATCGCAGAGGAACGAGACCTCCTCGTCGGCGCCGCACCGGACACGTTCCTCGGTGCCGGACTCCAGACCGCGCGGTCGGTCCTCGACGACGGACGCATCGGCGAACCCGTCGGGGCGACGGCGCTCTGGACCTCGCCCGGCCACGAACACTGGCACCCGGACCCCGACCTCTACTACGACGAAGGCGGCGGTCCGGGCTTCGACATGGGGCCGTACTACGTCACGGCGCTGGTCGCACTGCTTGGCCCCGCGGACCGCGTCGCGGGTTCGGTCGCCCGGCCCCACGACCAGCGGGAGATCGGGAGCGGCGACAGGGCCGGCGAAACCGTCGACGTCTCGGTGCCGACCCACGAGTCCGCGGTCGTCGACTTCGGCGGTGTGCCCGCGAACCTCTGTTTCAGTTTCGACGTCCAGGCATCGACGTTCCCCGGCCCCGCTTTCGAGATCTACGGCACCGAGGGGACCATCGCGCTGCCGGACCCCAACCACTTCGACGGCCCGGTGCGAGTGCGCTCGCGCACCGACGACGACTGGGAAGAGGTCCCGCTCACGCACGACTACACGACGGGGCGCGGTGCGGGGCTCGTCGACCTGGCCTACGCCGTCCGCACCGACTGGGAGCAGCGCACCAGCGGCCGACTCGCCGGGCACGTGATCGACGTCCTGCTCGGGATCCGCACGTCGTCGGAGGACGGCGCTTTCGCCACGCTCGACGCTGAATTCGACAGGCCGGCGCCGCTTCCGGAGTCGTTTCCCGAAGGTAGCCTGCACGACCGCCCCTGACGCGAGCGAAGCGAGCGGTCTCCTCACTGGGGCCCGTGAGCGGTTCTCTCCCGTGTTCACAGCGGGGAGAGCGGCCCGTGCGCCGAAGGGGCGGCCGCCGTGATTATTACCGTCCCACGAACACAGCCGATATGGAGTTCGACCACGCGGGCATCGCGACAGACGACCTCGACGGGCTAGCCGACCGCTATGGCACACTCTTCGACGCGTCAGTCGCCCACGAGGAGGAGTTCGACGGCCTCCGCGTCGCGTTTCTCGACCTGGGCAACGGCTATCTCGAACTGCTCGAACCGCTCCCCGACGCCGACGGCGCGATCCCACGCTATCTCGACGAGCACGGACCCGGGATCCATCACCTCGCACTCCGGACTGCCGACATCGAAACGGCACTCGACGCCGCCCGGGAGGCTGGCGTCGATCCCGTCGACGAAGAGCCCCGCCCCGGGGCCTGGGGTCACGACGTCGCCTTCCTGCACCCGGCTTCGACCGGGGGCGTACTCGTCGAGTTCGTCGAACACTGACGGCCACGGATGGGCCACGTCCGCGACCCAGTCTCGGAGTCACCCCGGAAGCAGGTCACCGAGCGCGGCGCCGATGGCCATCGGAACCCAGGCGACACCGACCTGACAGAGCGCGAGCCAGGGCTGGTTCCACTCGACCTGGCCCCAGGCGGTCATCATGAAGAGTGCCGTCCCCATCGAGACGGCGAGGACGCCGAGGAGTTTCCGCGGGACGATCCCGAGTATCGGGTTCATCACGCGGACGTCCTGGATGTCGGCGACGTAGAGGATGGCGACGACGAGTCCGACGGTGAGTCCGCCCGTCGCGGCGAAATAGAGCGGGTGGTTGGAGAGGTAGAGCCCGACGTCCAGGGTGCCACCCTCGACGAACATCGGGATGCCGAAGAGCAGCGCCCCGAGCAGCGCCTCGGCGGCGTCGCTCCGGTCGAAGCCGAAGGCGACCCGCCCGAACGTGCGCGACTTGTCGGCCTCCATCGCCGCCCGCATCGTCTCACGAACCTGTTCGCGCTCGGCCTCGCTGTCGACGAGGTCCTCCAGTTCTTCCAGTTCGTCGAACAGGTCGCTCATCCCCGATTCGTCGTCGGATGCCCCGTCGAACTCCGCCCTGTCGGTGTCCCCCTCGCTGGCCGCGCCGGTACCACCCTTCCCTCGGTCGCTCATCGCGGGCCGACGTCCTCCATACGACCATGCGCGGGCGAACCCGATTAAGCGTTTCCGCCCGGCCTGCGTCGTCCGTTCTCCCCGTCGAGGGACCGCCGACGAACATCACCCCATTCTGGTACGTGTGGCCTCCTGGACCACCCCCATCCCGACAGGCCGCCACAAAAGTTAGACAGCTGTCTAGTTCTCCGAAGAGCCGTATATAGCCATCAGAACGGTATATATCCGGGATCGGCGAATCCTGTCCCCACAGTCAGGACGCGATACGGACGAAAGGTTTAAATGTGGCCAAAATTTGTCTATATAAGAACAATGGAACGGCCGAGCCGTCAACGTGAGCGCGCGGAGTCCGAGGAGAAAGCGCAAGAGTCGGAGGATGAGCGGGCCGAACAGACCTGCCCGGAGTGCGATTCGTCGGCGCTCGTGACGAGCGCGGACGGCGGTGAGGTCGTCTGTGAGGACTGCGGGCTCATCATCGACGAGGCGAACATCGACCGCGGGCCGGAGTGGCGGGCGTTCAACCACAGCGAGCGCCAGGAGAAGTCCCGTGTGGGTGCCCCGACCACCCAGACGATGCACGACAAGGGCCTGACCACCCAGATCGACTGGAAGGACAAGGACGCCTACGGACGCTCGCTCTCCTCGGAGAAGCGCAGCCAGATGCACCGACTGCGAAAGTGGCAGGAACGGATCCGGACGAAAGACGCTGGCGAGCGCAACCTCCAGTTCGCGCTCTCCGAGATCGACCGCATGGCCTCCGCGCTCGGGGTCCCGCGCTCGGTCCGCGAAGTCGCCTCGGTCATCTACCGCCGTGCCCTGGACGAGGACCTCATCCGCGGGCGTTCCATCGAGGGCGTCGCCACCGCCTGTCTGTACGCGGCCTGCCGACAGGAGGACATCCCCCGGAGCCTCGAAGAGGTCTCGGAGGTCTCCCGCGTCGAACAGAAGGAGATCGGCCGAACCTATCGGTACGTCGCCCAGGAACTCAGCCTGAAGATGGAACCGGTCGACCCCAAACAGTACGTCCCCCGCTTCGTCTCGGAACTCGGTCTCAGCGAGGAGGTCCAGGCCAAGGCCAACGAGATCATCGACGTCACCGCCGAGAAGGGACTGCTCTCGGGGAAGTCCCCGACTGGTTACGCCGCCGCCGCGATCTACGCGGCGTCGCTCCTGTGTAACGAGAAGAAGACACAGCGCGAGGTCGCCGACGTCGCACAGGTGACGGAAGTCACCATCCGGAACCGCTACCAGGAACAGATCGAAGCGATGGGCATCCACTGACGGCAGAGCCCGTTCACGCAGCCGGCGGTCCCCGACCACCATCGCCGTTTTTTCGGCCGTTACTCGCCCGTAGCGGTGCGCAGGCGAAGTGCTGTCACACTCCCTCGGCCGGGGGATTTGTCACACTCCCTCGGCCGGGGGATTTCCGTTGTAGATGTCGCTAATCGGGGAGGTTCCGTTGTAGCTGTCGATAATCGGAGGACAACCAATATGGTGGCGTCCACGCGACACCCGGGAGAGAATGAACGCCGACCTGGCGGGGCTGGCGGAGAACCACGGCGTCGACCGGCGCTTTGACGACCCGAACACCTACGGGCCGAACCATTCACACTACGGCGACGGGAAGTACCCACCCGACTGGCCGGCGCGACGCGAGGCTGTCTGGGAGTTCCAGAAGTACCAGTGCGGACGCTGTGGGGCTTACAAGGGCGATGCCGCGGTGACCGAGGTCCACCACGTAAAGCACCTCCAGCACGGCGGGACGAACCACCTCGACAACCTCGTCGGGCTCTGTGGCGACTGTCACTCACTGATGCACCCCGACGTGGGTGACCTGCGCGGGGACAACCGGCGCGCACCCGTCTATCCCTCGGAGTACAGCGACGACCGGGTCGCAGTCGTCCGCGAACCGCTCGCTGCCGCCGACGGCGAGAGCCACGATCTCGCGGACTGGCAGGCGGATCTGCGGCGCCTCGAGGCGGTCAGTTCGCCGGGAGCCAACCGTCACGCCGTCTCGTCCGCGGCCGTTCCGACGAGCCCCGAAATCGCGAGACGCGCCGAGGAGTTCCAGGACATCCTGCTCGACAACGGCCTCGTGCCGCTGACGACGAACTACCACCGTGTGACCGTCGAACCGCGGTTCCCCGGACTGCGTGGCGCGCTCACCGACTACCAGCCCGACATCCGGGTGGAGTCGACCGTCGAGGCAGGCGAGACGTACTGGGACGAGGACCACTACCGGCTGAGATACCCGCCGGACGCGAGCCGGACGGTTCTCACTATCTCGGGTCCGGAGGGCGAAGCCGGCCGCCACGACATCATCCTGACGGGATACGACCACGACGGCACCGGCGCCCGACTCCGCGTCGAGCAACGCGTTTCGCCGCCGCCGGTGTCGGGAGGGACGCTCCCGGAGTATCTCGCCGGTGCGCTCCGCTACTTCGTGGGTGTCCCCCTCCTGGTGGGACTGCTGCCGGTGTTGCTCCTGATGGCGCTACAGGTCGCGACGCTGTCGACTTCGCTCCCGGCGGTCGCGGTCGCTGCGGTGGTCGCCGGTAACGTCCTGCGACTCCCCTGGGTCGTCCGGGACGTCCACTCGGACCCCCAGACACAGGTCGTCGACGAGCAGAGCGAGGGCTGAAGCGGGTCGAGCGACAATCCGGGCGAGAACAGCCCAAAAGGTGGAACGTGGAGCCGTCAGTCGGCGGTCGGTGCGTCAGCGGAGTTCGTGGGCGAGTCGACCGCTCCGTCGGGCAGTTCGTCGTCGATGGCGGCCAGTTTGACGTAGTCGTTGATCGCGATGAGGCCGAAGCCGACCTTCGCGACGACATCGATGTAGCTGACGACGAGCGCGGTCGTCTCGCTGTCCATGACGCCCACGCCCGACGACGCGAGCAGCCAGATCACGGGATAGATCAGCCAGAGCACGACGACGAACGCCCGGAGCTTGCGAAAGAGGGCTTCGGTCTCGTCGGTCGCGTCCGCGGCGCGGTCCTCGAGGTCGCCGAAGAACGTGTAGACGACGCCCGCGAAACAGAGGCTACCGAGCAGGTAGAGCACCCAGCTCACCGGCGCCGCCAGCGCCGCACCGGCGAAGCCGAAGACGATCGTCAGTGCCTGTAACCCCGCGATCCTGGCGACCAGACGCGTCGAGGCGCCGACGACCAGCGCGATCACGGCGACGTGGATCGGCGTCGTCAGGAGCCAGTCGACGTAGCGCGGGACGAACACGAGCGCGCCGTCGGCAGCCCGGAACCCGCCGAACCCGAGCGCCATCACCCCGTAGGCGACCGCCGCGATCGCGGGGACGGCGGCGATCCAGGCGAGGAGTCGCCGTTTCTCTCGCGGGACGAGGACGAGCCCGTAGGCGAGCATCGCCGTCCCGGCGACCATGCCGAGCGTGCCGATCGTGAACCAGAGCGTGATATCTACCATTGTCAGTTGTCGTCAGTTATCGTCCGTTAGTATCAGTCGTCGTCGGTCGCCGCAGCCGCGTTCGTCGCCGTCGCGTCGGTGCCGGTACGTGTGCTAAAGCGGTCCAGCGCCGTTTCCAGTTCGCCCGCCCGCTGGCGGAGGTCGCGGGCCGAGTCGGCGACCTGCCCGATGGACTCGGACTGGTCGTCGGCGGCGCCGGCCACCGTGTCCGCCTCGGTGGCGGTCTGCTGGCTGATCGCCGAGAGGTCGTCGATGAGCCCCATCACTTCCTGGGCCGAGCGTGCCTGTTCCTCCGTGGCGTCGTCGATCTCCTGGACGCCCGTGTCGACCTCCTCTGTGTACTCGACGATCTCTTCGAGGGCGTCGACCGCCTCTTCGACCGTCTCGACGCCGTCGGTGACGCGCTCGCTCGTCGTCTCCATCCGGTCGACGGTCTCGCCGGCCTGGGACTGGATCGCCTCGATGCGGTCCTCGATGTCGCCGGCGGCGTCTTTGGTCTCCTCGGCGAGTCCCTTGATCTCGTCGGCGACGACGGCGAAACCGGCCCCGTCGTCGTCGGCGTGTGCGGCCTCGATCGAGGCGTTCAGCGCCAGCATGTTCGTCTGCTCGACGATGTCGGTGATCACCGAGACGATCTGACCTATCTCGTCGAGTTCGTCGTCGAGGTCGTTGATCGCGGCCACGGTCTCGGCGGTCTCGTCGTCGATCGCGTGCATCTCCGCGATGGCGTCCCGGGCGGCCTCGCGACCCTCCTCACCGGCCGCGGCCGCGCCCTCGGAGGTCGTCGCGACCTGCTGTGCGGAGGCGGCGACCTGCTGGGCCGTCGCCGAGAGGTTCTCCATCTCGTCTGCGGCCTCCGCGAGCTGTTCGGACTGTTCGGTCGTCCCCTCGAAGATCTCGCCGATGGAACTCGTCACCTGCTGGCTGGCGCGGTCGACGCGGTCGGCGTTCTCACCGACGCGCTCGCTGGAGTCGAGCACCTCCTCCGCGAAGGTCTTCATCTCGCTGATCGTCCCCTCGATAGCGTCGAGCGCCTCGTTGATGCTGTGCCCGACCGAGGCCATCGAGTCGTTCTCGCTGTCGGCGTCGACCCGCCGGGTGAGGTCGCCGTCGGCGGCCGCCGCGAGGGTCGCGCCGTAGTCGTCGGCTTTCGTCTCGAGGTGGCTCGTCATCTCCTCCAGTTCGTCCGCCTCCCGCTCGGCCCGTGAGCGCGCTTTTTCGGCCTCGGCGCGGGCGGCCTCTGCGTCTTCGCGTGCGTCCTCCGCTTCGGCAATCTTCTCGCGTATCGAGTCGCGCATGTCGGCGAAGGAGTGATAGAGCGTTCCGATCTCGTCGTCGCGCGTGGTCTGCAAGTCGACGTCGAGGTCACCGTCGGCCATCGCGCGTGCTCGCCCGGAGACCCGGCGCAGGGAGATGATCGTGTTCGACCCGATCGTGACGCCCACGAGTCCGAGGGTGATCACCGCCAGCAGGACGAGCCCGACGAGGTCGGAGTTGATCTGCGAGCCGAGCGCGTAGGCCGTCGCCTTCGGCGAGTGGATCATCACGACCCAGTCGGTGTCGGGCATGCGCGTACTCGCCATCAGCACGTCACCGCTCTCGCTGAAGCGCGTCTCGCCCGCCGCGAGCGTCGAGAGGTCCGTCCCGCCGTGGCCCTCGTGTGCGGTCAGTATCTCGCTCGCGTTCGGGTGTGCGACGTAGTTGCCGGCGCTGTTGACGACGACGGTCGAGGTGTCGCCCCGGGAGTCAGACAGTGCCTGCGAGCGGGCCTCGATGTCGGTCATGAACACCAGCGCGCGGTCCTCGACGCCCGGGATCGGCGTGACCGCGGCCACGAGCGGCCGGTCGACGACGCTGACTGAGAACGGTTCGGTGACGACGACGTCGTCGGGCGAGTCGAACGACGGCGGGTCTGTCGCGAAGGGTGCGCCCTGTTCGGCGGGGCTGACCCCCTCCATGTCCTCGGTCGTACTCCGCTCGATCACCATCGAATCGGTGTCGAGGTAGTGGACGGCGAGGACGTCCTCGGGGACGTGTCCCGCCGCGACCTGTGATTCGAGGTACTCGTCGGCGGTGTCGGGGTCACCCGAGCGAACCGCCTGGTGCTGTGCCGTGAGGACCGCGTCGCGCCGGACGGCGTCGAGCCAGGTGTCCAGCTGGTCGGCCCGCGTCTCCGAGAGCGTCGACAGGTCCGTCTCCACGTCGTCCTGGAGCGTGGCCGACGCCTGGGTACTGATCACGGCGCCGAAGCCGACGATCACCACGACGGCGACCGCGAGTGCCACACCCAGCCGTGCCGCGTAGGACGTCCGTACTGCTTCGGGGAGCAGCGACGGTGCGTCTGCTGTCATCGACGCGAAGAGCAGGACTACTCCCTGTAAAGGGTTCCTGCGCGGTTCTCAGGCGTGATAAGCGCGTGGGATCTGGCGGAGCGACCCGCAGTGGTGACAGGGCGTCCTGGCGGAGCGGTCCGCGCTACGACTCAGGCCGGTTCGGCCCATATGGGGCCGGCCCACGCCATGCCGTCGTCGGCCTGTTCGACCCGGAGATAGTAGACGTCCGCGTCGGAACCGCGTTCCTCGTCCCAGGCCATTCCGGTCACGGGCGCGTCGTCGGTGACCTCGCCCGAGCGCGTGTACGTCGACAGGCCGGCCGCCGCGTCCGAGGTGCCGTGGTCGACGTGCCAGTTCTCGTTGTTCTTGACGACCGTGACGCGGTCGATGGGTGCCGTCCCCGCGACCCTGTAGGAGATATCGCGGGGGCCGTCGGCCGTCACGGTGCTGTCGTCGTCTCCGACGGCCGTCCCGTCGACCGAAAACTGGACGAGGATCCGGTGGGGCTGGCTCGTCGCGTAGACGCTCCGCGAGCGCAGACTCTCGAAGACCGCCTCGCGGGTCAACTCGGGCGCGTAAAAGCCCGTGAGTCCGCCGGGGTAGCTGCCTTCCTCCCAGATGCGCCAGATGTGGCCCCAGCCGACGCCGTCGTGCCAGATATCGGAGAGCGACGGGAAATGCGGCGGGAGGTGGATGTGTGAGCGACCGGGGCGGGGCGCGTGGAAGTCCGACGACCCCATGACGCCGACGCGGTAGCCGAGTTCGTGGGCGTCCTGGACGTAGTGGCCTGGGTCGCCCATTTCGCCCTGGCCCATCTCCACGGGTTTGGGGTTGCCCTCGGCTCGCGGGATCTCGCTGGAGCCCCACTGGGAGTATATCTCCACGAGCGGCGCGAGTTCGTCGTCGTAGTCCACGGCCGAGAAGTCGAAGGGGTACATCGCCTCGGCGGGGTGGTGGGGGATGGTGAGGACGTCCGAGTCGTTGCGCTCTTTCCACTCCCGGAGCGCGCGCCAGAGTTTCTCGTAGCGGTTGGTCTCGGGGTCGAGCGAGTCGAACAGTTCGGCGTCCTGGGGCTCTTCGAAGTAGACGTTGATGTGCCCGCCCATGTTGGGCTGTTTCGTCCACTCGTAGCCGAACAGGGTCACGAACTCGCCGGGGTCGTTGTGGGCCTCGGTGACCTCCCGGGTCTCGTCGAAGTACCGCCGGCGCATCCGGCGCTGCTGGAGTTTGGGCGGGATGAAAAACCCCATCGTGTCGTGGTCGGTGTACGCGACGACGTCCAGGTCCATCACGTCGCGGCCGAACTCGAAGCCCCTGGTCATCGTCCCGGCGCCGTCCGAATACTGGGAGTGCAGGTGGATGTCCCCCCAGAAGAGGCGGTTCTCCGGTTCCGTCTCGAACACCTGGACCGGGTTGGAGACGAACCGGCGTCCCTCGCCGTCGGTCAGAGTCAGGTACTGGATCCCCGGCGTTCCAAACTCGACTCGCCGCAGTTGCTGGACGGGGTCGTCGTCGGGGCCCACTGAGAGTGTCCCGGGGAAGGTCGCCTCCGGGTCTGTCGACCCGAGTGTGAACGTCTCCGAGTACTCGTCGAGGAGCCGGAGGTACTCGTCCCAGAGCGAGACGGTCGCCGACAGCGACTCGCCGGTGGTGACTCGCGAGGGGAGCACGCACTCGACGTCGTCGAAGACGCGGCGGCGACCGCGAGCGAGATCACGCAGCGACGGCGTGTTCGCCGCGAACACCTTCACCGACTCGATCGTCTTCGTTAGCACGGCTCGCCCTCCTGCCGTGGACGTTCCGTGACTCCGGCCGGCTGTGAATCCGACACCGATCGAACTGACATACGATCCGTGTCTCGCGGTGGACAGTTAACTCTTGTAGCGGGTGCCTTCGAAGCGTTCGTGAGTCCGACTGTGAACGATAGAACGTGAGTGTAACGATTGGAGTTGTCGCAGGTTCCCCAACCGTAGTCGTACTCGTCGTGACTGCAGTCATCGTCGTGAGATGGAAGCCCTCGGCGGGCTCGCGGTCGCTGTCACCGAAAATCGAAGATTTTCGGGATGACGAGAGAGCAACGGTCTCTCGAACCAAGCGGGATATCCGCGCTCGGACAGCCGCAGCGCCCCGCACTCGCGCGGATAGTGGCCCGCTCAGGCGACTACGGGGCTACGCCCCGCCAGCGACCCTCGCCCTTTCAGTCCGCCAGGGAGAATCTCGTTTCACAGGCCGTCTCGACATGGATCGTTCGGTGTCCGATCGCACGAAAATCGCCCTGGCGGACTGGAAGGGCGAGGCGGGTTCGCGCCGTAGGGGAGTCGCCTGCGGGACCCCTATCCGTGCGGGCGGTGCCGAGAGCGCGGATATGTCGCGTGGTCCGAGAGACCGTAGCTCTCTCGTCATCTCGAAAATCTTCGATTTTCGGTGACAGCGACCGCGA